>Ga0315268_10000642_pt1 | contig 40549 bp, 35 predicted proteins | sample C1_top_MG_FD_204535 | JGI IMG/M metagenome (GOLD analysis project Ga0315268, IMG submission 204535) | Sediment microbial communities from Yellowstone Lake, YNP, Wyoming, USA - C1_top | ecosystem: Environmental > Aquatic > Freshwater > Lake > Sediment | place: USA: Wyoming | collected 2017-08-01
GACCTCGTCCTTCTATCTAATGGTATATTGCCTGGGGCTGCCTGTGGAGGCGGGGCCGGGTTCCGGCGGATCCGGGCCTGGGTGCTTCCCCTGAAAAGGCCATATTCAGGGCATGGCTCCAAAATGCGGGCTGCAACCAGCAGAACCTGGTTTTTCACCTTCTAGCTGCCCGAATATTTTTCACCCCAAATCCCGGACCTTTCCCCGGGCAAGGCAGTAAAGACCCCTGGGCCTGCTCTGGTTTGCCTTTATCTGTATTTGGGAGGCGGAGTGGCGATTTGCTCCAGGTTGCCTTCCATATCGGTGATGATCAGTTTGCCCGAAGGCAGGCGCCAGGCCCGCATGCCGATCTCTCCCTGGGTATACTCCGGTGGGACCGGGACTTCCGGCAGATTGGCCTGCACCTCCAGAATCCTGGTACTGGACACCATTGATTCTCTTTCGGTTTTGGCTCTGCATTCCTGATAAGTCACGCCTTCCGCCACCAGGGCTTCGGTGAGTTCAGTGCGGTCTGAACCCATTTCGGTTACGTAGACGACCATGTCTGTTCCCTCCCGCTGACTTCTATATCGCCCGGTTTTGCCAAGTGATTTGGGGGACGAATTGACGCCCGGGCCCAACGTTAAATGCCGAGTGTGACCTTAAAGTAGGGCTTGACGCCGCGAAGTCAATAACCGGCAGGCAAAATCCAGGCGGCAGCGGCTGGGGAACCTCTAAGGCCGGCGGGGCCGGCGGTGCACCGGCCCTTCGGTTTGGGCAAGGATATCCCGGTTCTACTTGAGGGCCCGGGACTGGGTCTTCATTTTTTCCAGGAGATAGGGATAGCCCTTGGTTCTGATGACCTGGGAGAATTCCTTGCGGTAATTCTCCAAAATGCTCACCTCGTCCACCACGACGTCATACAGGATCCACCCCCCGGGAGCGGAATGCATGAAGTAGGTCACGGGGATGGATTCGTTGGGCCGGACGATGGCGGTGTCCACCTGGGCTTTGTCACCCTGCTTGCGCTCTTTTTTGTAGTCAATGTTTTCCTTCTTGAGAAAATTGAGCACCAGTCGGGTGTAAGAATCCTGGAAAAGGTAACTGAAGACCTCGAGGAATTCCCGGCGCTGGCCGGCGCTCAAACTCCCATAGGCCGAGCCCAGGGAATCCCGGGCCATCATGGGAAAATCGAAGCTCTGCTCGATGATCTTATGAATGAGGGGGCGCCGGCTTGCTTCCGTCAAAGCCGGGTCATTTTGGATGCCCATGACTTTATCGAGAATTCCCCGCACATAGTCGGTGGGGGTGGCCGCCAGGGCCGGGACGGCCGCCAGGCACATGGCCGCCAAAGTTAAGCTAATGATCGAGAGCCGTTTTTTCATCCGATTTTCTCCTGGCGAAATGGTTCAGCCAACGCCCCAGGCTGGGATAGGGGCTGAAGGCCTCGGGCTGTCCGGGGAGTTCCCGCTCCACCAGGCGCAGGAAGGCCGGCAAAATGCTCAGGGACGCCAGCAAGACGCTGAGGCTGCCCACGGTGGCCAAAAGCCCCAGGCTGAAGGTGCCGCGATGGCCGGAAACCATCAGGCTGCCAAATCCCATGGTGGTGGTCAGGGCCGCCAGGGCCACCCCTTTGGCCGTACTGGCCGGCAGGGTGATGGCCCGGGCCGATTCTTCCAGCCGCCAACGCGCCAGGATAATGATGCCGAACTCGATCCCCTCTCCCAGAATAAGCGGCAGAAACAGGACGTTGGCCTGATTGAAAGGCAGGTCCAGCAGCCACATCATATTCAAGGTCAGTCCGGTTCCCACTATCAAGGGGATCAGGGCCAGCAGGGCCATCTTCAGACTTCGGAACAGCACCACCAGCATCAGGGCGATGGCCGCCACCGCCAAGCCCGAGGCCAGAAGAATGGAATTGCGGAACCCCAGGGTGAAGACGTAGAGCAACACCGGGTCCCCCACCGCGTCGGGATCCACGCTCCAGAGGCTCTTCACGAACTCCTTCAGGGGGCCGAAATTCCAGATATCCTGGGACGGGAAGACCCGCAGGAGAAAGGTCCCATCGGGGCTCACAAAACGCTCCCGCACCGCCCGGGGCAGGTCCGACAGCGTCATGGGCACGGACTCCAGGGCTGACCGTTCATACCAGCGGAACAGATCCCATTTATCCCTCAGGTCGGCAAAAAACTGTTTGCCGAAGGCGTTCAGCCTCGCCGCCGCCTGGGGATTATCCCTGGGATTGAGCAGGGGGATGATCCCGTTGATGAGCCGGTGGGTCTCCTCGATCTGCTCCCGGGTGGCGGCCTTTTCCTTTTCCAATTCCTTGGCGGCTTCGGCCATTTTAAAATTAACCCGGCTCAAGATTTCCGCCACTTCCAGGGGGTTGGAGGGACCTGCCGGGGCCTGGGGAAAATTGATGGCGGCCAGGACCGGTTTGATCTCCTCCAGCAGGTGACGCTTGTCCTCCGGCCGGGAAGGCAGAAACGACAGGATGGACTCCACATGGGAGACCGTGGGATGCTTCTTCAGGGCCTCGATGCGGGAGTTCAATTCGCTCAGGGAGGCGGTGGCCATGGCCCCGTAGGAGGTGGAATACTTGGATTCTTTCAGAATCTTGTTTTCCCAGACCACCGACTCGGTTTCCTGGTTTTGCAGGTGCAGCGGGTTCAGGTCGAATTTCACCTGGAAAAGGCAGACCAATCCCAGGGCCGTGACCAGGACTCCAAGGAAGACGATGAGCCCCGGCCGGTTCCAGTTCAGGTGCAGAAACGGATGCGGGGCGCTGGGGCACTTGTGGGGCTTGGAAGGACACCGTTCGCTGGCCACCACCAGGCTCGGAGCCAACAGCAGCGTGGCCACCAGCATGATGAGGATTCCCAGGGTGAGGATCAGGCCCAACTCCGCCAGCCCCTTGAAGTTCATGAAGGCCAGGGGGAGAAAAGAAACCATGGCGGCCAGGCCCGCATAGACAATGCCCGGCAGGGTTTGGCGAAAGGCGCAGCTCAAGGTTTCGATGCTGCACCGCCGTTCCCTCCCCTCCTCCTCCTCCAGGCGACAGAACCAGTGAATGCCGTAATCGATGGTAAGACCCAGCATCAGGGGAGCAAAAATCATGGAGAGAAGATTGAGATGTCCCACTATCAGAGTCACCATGCCAAAGGTCCAGCACAGGCCGATGATTAGCACCAGCCCTTCCACGAAAGGGCGTCTCAGGCTGCGGAGAAACAGGATTAGCAGCCCCATCTGACCTGCCAGGGACAGCCAGGTGGCCAGGGTGATGTCTTTCAAGGCCCCTTTCATTTCGTCGGCTTCCAGGGCGTCGGGGCCCGTGACTCCCACTTTCAGGCCCGGAAACCGGGACTTAACCTGGCCCACCACCTCTCGCAAAACGGCCAGATCTTTGCTGACCACCTTGTAACCCTGCCCTTTGGCGGTAACCAGAAAAAGCAGGAACTTGTCATCGTCAGTAAAAAAATAGCCTTCCTGGCTCAAGTCAGCCAGTTCCTTGGGAAAGAAGGCATTGAAGGGAGAGACGAAGGTCTGGTTCCCTTCCAGACTTTGTTTAAGCTGCTTGAGCGTGGCGTTCAGGAGGGTGACGTCCGGTAGTTCCTCGGACTTCTCTTCCAGGAACCCGGTGAACAGGTGGCCGATCATGGTCTGGGCGATCTGCTCGTTCACCAGCCGGTAAAAAGTGAGAACCCGGGGGTCTGAGGCCAACCCTCGCAGCAACTTTTGCTGTCCCAGCAGGTTGTCTTTGATCTTGAGAAGGTCTTTGTGGTCCAGGTAGAGAAGGGCCCAGGGCTTGAAGACCTCCGGATTGAGGCGGTAAAAGAGGTCCGAGAACTTATCCGGGTGCCGCCGGAGCTCCACCGCCAGGGCATCCGCAAATTTGATGGCCTGCTGCTGCTCCGTGCCGTCCTGCACCACCACCACCAGGCCGTCCCGCCCCCCGAAAGCCTTGTCCATCTTGTCGCTGAGCTGGACCAGGCGTTTGTTGCTGGCCACCAAATCGTAGCGGCTGGTGCTGACAGACAGGGAGTTCAGGGTATAGTACACTGACAACCCGGCCAGGACCACCGCCAGGACGATGACCGGCCAGGCTCCCCGTTTGAGCCCCCGCATGAACGCGGTGCAACCTTGCTTCAATGTTTCTTTCTCAGGCAAGGCATTTCCTTGGAGCGGCTTTTTAGGAAAGGATTAGAATGCGCGGCAAACCGGGGTCAAATTCCACCATTTCCTCACCCCCCGAAAGCCTCAGTTCCCCCCGGTGGTCTTCCCGGTGTGAAGTCCGCCCCTTAATCTTTCAGTATATTAACATAATGTTTTTATCGGTAAAAATAAAGTTTGGCATTATCTTCATCTTCACAAAACTTTTGGAAGGTCTCCGATTGCCCTGGGTTAAATTTCCACATCCTTACCCCCAGTTCGGCTATACTTTATATAGGAGCCCCCCTTCAAAAGCGGAAAAACAGCTCCCAATCCTTCTTGAACTATGCGGCCAAACAATAACGGCTCCTCCCCGGGCCTTCCGGTTTTTCCCGATTTCCGGCCCCTGGACCTGGCAGACCGGAAGGTTATCCAGGACTTTCTCTGGGCCTACCAGCCCGAGACCTCGGAGCTCACCTTCACCAACCTGTTCATCTGGCAGGCTGGTTGCGGCTATGAATGGTCATTGGACCGGGACTGGCTCCTGGTGGTGGGCCACTCCCCGGAGGTCGGCGCCTTCGCCCTGCCGCCGGTGGGCCCCGCCCCCCGGCGGGAGGTTTGTGCCAGGGTCCTGACCTGGCTGGCCGAGGAAAAAAAGGCGGCTTCCCCGGGAGTCGAGCGGGCGGACCGGCGCCTGGCCGACGAACTGGCCGGCGGCTCTAATTTCGTGGCGGAGCCGGTCCGGAACCACTTCGACTACGTCTACCGCACCGAGGACCTGATTCATTTGGCGGGAGGAAAATACCACGCCAAGCGCAACCACATCAACACCGTGACCCGTAATTACTCCTGCCGTTACGAGGACCTCACGGCCCGTCACCTGCCGGCCTGCCGCGAGCTGGCCGCGGCCTGGTGCCGCCTCAAGCGGTGTGATGACGACCTCAACCTCAGGGGAGAGTGGAGCGCGGTGGAAGCGGCTCTAAACCACTTAGAGGCCTTGGTGCTCCAGGGCGGGGTGATTCTCGTAAATGAGAAGGTGGAGGCCTTTTCCCTGGGGGAGTTGCTCAACCGGGAAACCGCGGTGGTCCACGTGGAAAAGGCCAATCCGGAAATTCCCGGGCTCTACGCCCTCATCAACCAGCAGTTCTGTGAACGCGCTTTCGCCGGCGTCCCCTTCATCAACCGGGAGCAGGACCTGGGGGAACCGGGCCTCAGAACCGCCAAGCTCTCCTACCACCCGCACCGCCTGGTGGAGAAGTTTCGAATTACGGGGACACCATACTTAATTCCCAAAACCTGATATCCTTCTAACCAATCGGGAAGTATTAAGTATGGTGTCCCCGTAATTCACATAGGAACCTGTGTATAGCATGTTAATAACAATTAAATTTTTTTCCGGTGCCCTACTGCTTGCTCACCGCTAACCTCTGAGTTTATCCATGGCTGATTTTTCCATCCACACGACCCAGACCAAACTCAAAGCCGCGGCAGTCCTGGTTCTGGCCGTGGCGCTGCTGACCCTGGGCCTCCAGGCCTCGGACCTCCTGGAACGTTACCGCCTCAACACCCTGGACCTCCTGTTCCGCCACATCCCCTTGGTAAAGGCGTCTCCCCAGGTGGTGGTGGTCACGGTGGACCAGGGGGACCTGGATTTTTTCAAGGAGCAAGGGGTCACCTGGCCCTGGCCCCGGCAGCTTTACGCCCCCATCATTGACTACTGCACCCGGGGCGGGGCCAAGGCGGTGATCTTCGACGTCTTGTTCACCGAGGCCTCTTCCTACGGGCCCGAGGACGACGCCCGCCTGGCCCAGGCCGTGGCCGCGGCCGGCAACGTGACCCTGGCTTTTTTTCTGTCCCGGGAAGAGAAGCCTCCCAACCCCGCGGAGGCCGACCTGCTCCGTAAGATGGGGCTCACCATTCCCGAACCCACCCCCCGGAGGCAGACCCCCTACCAATCCGTCGTCACCCCCATCCCGCGCCTGCTGGACGCGGCCGCGGCCCTGGGCAACGTGGAGTCGCGCCCCGATGCCGACGGCATCTACCGCCGGGTGCCGCTGGTGGTGCCCTTTAAGGACCGCTGGCTCCCCACCCTGGGTTTCGCAGCCTTCCTGAAGGTTTCCCGGAAAGGCCCCCCCAAGTTCGCAGACGGAGCCCTGCTGCTGGGATCCAGCCGCGTCCCCCTGGACCCCCAGGGGCGGCTCCTGCTCAAGTACCGCGGTCCCAGCCGCAGCCACCAGCGCTTTTCCGCGGCCAATGTCATCGCCTCGGACTCCCGGGTCCGCCACCAGCTTCCGCCCATCTATCCGCCGGAGGCCTTTGCCGGCAAATATGTGCTGGTGGGCTTCACCGCCCCGGGCCTCATGGACCTGAAGGCTTCCCCCGTGGCCGCGGTCTACCCGGGGGTGGAGGTTCACGCCACGCTCCTGGACAACCTGCTTCAAGGGGACTTCCTCCGGACCCTGCCCCCCTGGGCGCTGTGGGCCTGGGGCCTGGCGCTGGCCGCGGTCATGGCCGTGGCGGTGTTATTCTCCCGGAGCCTTCTCGCCACCCTGGTCCCCTTGTTTATCCTCGTGCTGGTCCATCTGGGCCTGACCATCCCGGCCTTCTGGCTGGGCCTGTGGGCCGACCCGCTCCTGCCGGGAGTCGCCCTGGCCGTGAGCTTCGGGCTGGCCACCGCTTACAGCTACGCCACCGAGGGCCGCCAGAAAACCCACATCCGGCGCATGTTCGGCCAGTACATGTCCAATACCGTCATCAACCACCTGCTGGAGAACCCGGAAAAGCTGAAACTGGGGGGTGAGCGCCGCCGCGTCACCCTGTTTTTTTCCGATTTGGCGGGATTCACCACCATTTCCGAGAGGTTGCAGGCCGAAGCCGTGGTGGCCCTCCTCAACGATTATCTCTCCGCCATGACCGAAATCATCCTGGACGAAGAGGGCGCGGTGGACAAGTTTGAGGGTGACGCGATTATGGCCTTCTGGGGCGCGCCCCTGGACCAGGAGGACCAGGCCCTGCGGGCCTGCCGGGCGGCCCTGCGACAGCGGGCGGCCCTGGCCGAACTCAACCGCCGCTTTGCCCAGGAAAATCTCCCGCTGCTCACCGTCCGCATCGGCCTCCACACCGGCGAGGCCGTGGTGGGCAACCTGGGCTCCGTGAAGCGCTTCGACTACACGGTCATCGGTGACACGGTGAACCTGGCCTCCCGCCTGGAGGGGCTCAACAAGTTCTACGGCACCACCATCATGGCTTCGGAAGCCACCGTTGCCGGCTGCGCCGGCGCGGTGGAGGTCCGGGAACTGGACCTGGTGGCGGTGAAGGGGAAGGAGACCGCGGTGCGGGTTTATGAAGTTCTGGCCCTTACGGGCGAACTGGCCCCGGAGGCGTCCGCCCGGCGCCGGGAGTTCGCCCGGGCCCTGGAATTATACCGTCAGGGGGATTTCGTACCGGCTGCGGCCGGCTTTGAGGGGATTCTCCAGGGCACCCCCGAAGACGGCCCCTCCAAAACTTTTCTGAACCGCTGCCGGGAGTTCGCCGCGGAGCCGCCCCCGCCGGGCTGGGACACCGTCTTCCGCCCCGAGGCCAAATGAGGGCCGTTTGCAAAATGAGGGGCTTTTTGATATTATTTATTTCCTCAAAGTTAAAGTCCTTAGAGCTACGATCTCTGACAAGGGAAGCGAAACTGCAAGCGCCTTGGTATCCCTAAATCAACTGATGACTCTTGAATAGGAGGTTATGTGAGCAGGCCAAGCAAGTATAAAAAAGCCGCTCGGGTCCTCGCGGCCCTGGGGGTGGCGCTGTGGCTGCTGGGGACTGGCGCCGCTCGGGCGGAAACCCTGGAGGTGGTTCAGCCCAATCAATTCCTGTATCCTGAGCCCAATTTCGCCAGTTCCCCGGGCGGGGCGGTGCCGGAAGGTTCCCGGGTGCAGGTGATCAGCCAGGCCGGAGACTGGTACAAAGTGGAGTACCAAGGCATGCAGGGCTGGCTGCACCGCCAGGCCTTCCCTGCGGCCAAGCCCCAGTCCGGCTTGAGCCTGCCGGGGCTCCTTTTCGGCGCGCCGGTGAAGCAGACCAGCAGCGACGAAGTGGCCCTGGCGGGCAAGGGCTTCACCCCGGAGGTGGAGTCGGGCTACCGCCAGAAGCATCCGGAGCTCAACTTCGCCCAGGTGGACCGGGTGGAGACCTTTAAGGTCAACCCCACCAAACTGGAGTCCTTTATCCGGGAAGGAGGGCTGAATCCATGACCAACCGGATGAAATCTTTGGTTCTGGCGGCAGCTCTCTTGCCGGCGGGTGGCTGCGCCGGAGCCACCGCGCTCTCGGCGGTGCCCATCGCGGTCACCGGGGTGACCAAAGCCACCCAGGCGGCCCGGCCCATCAACGATTCCGAGGAATACTACGTGGGCCGCGCCGTGGCGGCCCGCATCCTCGCCAAGTATCCCCTGTACCAGAACCCCAAGCTCACCGAGTACGTCAATGAAGTGGGCCAGACGTTGGCCCGGAAGTCGGCCCGGCCCCAGACTTTCCGGGGCTACCATTTTGCCGTGCTGGACACCCCCGAACTTAACGCCTTCGCCTGTCCCGGCGGCACCATTTTTATAACCAAGGGGCTGGTGCAAACCTGCGCCACCGAAGACCAACTGGCTGCGGTCCTGGCCCATGAAGTGGGCCACGTGGCCAACAAGGACGGCATCAACTCCATCAGCAAGGCCCGCTGGACCGAGGTCTGGACCGCCATGGGGGCCGAGGCGGCCCGGCAATACGGCGGCGTGGCGGGAAACCTGGTCACCCTTTTTGAAGGCTCCATTGACGACGTCTTCAAGACCGTGGTGGTCAACGGCTACAGCCGTACCGCGGAAGAGGCGGCAGACCGGGACGCGGTGGCCACCCTGACCAAGGCAGGCTACGACCCCAAAGCCCTGCCGCAGATTTTGAACAAGATGATGGCCAAGGAAAAAGGCGCGGCCGGCGGTATCTTTAAGACTCACCCGCCCACCAGCGAACGGCTGGCCAAGCTGAAGGCCGAAGCCGGCGAGGCGCCGCCTTCCAAAGAAGAAGCAGTGCGCACCCAGCGCTTCAAGCAGAACGTAACCAGTTGATCACGGGGCAGGGGCGGGAAAAGCCCCTACCCTTTCCCCAATTGATCTTGAAGGAGGGCCGGGGAGGTAAGACCCTCCCCGGCCCTCTCAATTTTCAGGATTTTCCCAGCCGGGACCGCATCAACAGGTAAATCATCAGCCCGCCCAATCCCTGGCCCAGGGTGAAAACCGCCAGAATAACCCGATAAACGCCGCCCACCGGATTCCAATCGTGGTGCCAGCCCGCCGACAGGAAGAACCACCAGGAGTCCCGGGAGGCCCCGCTCAAGGTTCCCAAGGCGATGAGCAGGCCGGTGAGGGTCTGCAGCCCCAGAAACCACACCAGATAAAACCCCACCGTGCGGTGAATCTTGCGAAAGGTCGCTTCCAGCATGACATCCTCCGTGTTTCCGATAGCCTGGGGGAATCGGGGTTCTGAAACTTTGGTAGGCAAAACATAAGAAGTTGAAGGAGCCGGGGCAATATCTCCCGGTGCTTTTCTTGGTCCGACATCCGGTCATCCTCTTATCCCACTTTTGGCGCTCAGAAGAATTCCCATAAGCAGGGCCAAGACTGGCTTTTACTTTTGGAGTGACTATGTTTAAAAGAAACGGAATAATTCAGCTCAAGCCGGGAGGCTGGTTATGGCGGACGCAAAATTTCTCGAGGAACAGGCAGCGATGCTGAGCCCCAGCATCGATAAGATGTTAACCATGATGGGGGCGGCCCGGGATGCTTTCAATCGCCACAGCCGCGCCAGCCTGGAGGAGGTGCAGAAACTGGCGAAGGCAGTATCAGAGGATACCAGGGTTGTTTCTTCACAACTAAAAGTCCTCAGCGATAAGAAGCCCGACCCCGAGCGCGCCGGCCTGATCCGGCTGGCCAGCGTTACCAGTCGGGTGGCGGTCATCGGCGACCACATCGGCGGTCTGGCCCAGCCCATTGAGAAGAAGATCAAAGACGCGGTGCTGTTCTCCGACAAGGCGGTGATCCAGACCAACTACCTCTTTGATCAGCACTCCGGCATGATCCGCTCTGTTTTAGACATCGTCAAAACCGACAACAACTTTTTAAAGAAGTACGTCCAGGAGGAGGCCCGGAAACTGGTGCAGGCCTGCGCTGATTTCGCCACCGAGCATGAAGAGCGCCTCATCGAGGGGCTGTGTCTGCCCCAGGCGGCCCCCATCTTTCTGGCCATCCTGGACCGCTTTCGCCTCATGGGAGAGCATGAAATGGAGGTTGCCGGCCTGCTCGCCAAGTGAGGCTAGGGGGCGGGGCTGAAGGTACCCCGCCCACAAAATTGTCTTTTCCCCCATCGGTTTGCGACAAAAATGTACTGCCTTAACCAGATTTTTTTCCCAAAAGATCGGCGGCTGGCTCGGGAATGTCTTGAATAATCAGGTTCTTCCCCAGCCGCCGGGCGGAAATCTAACCAGGCATGGTTTTTGCTTTTAAGAAAGTTATGGAGCCCCTGCTCTCACGCCTGAAGGAGATGGAAAAACGGGAGATCGTGGCCGCCTTGGAACGCCGCCACTGGATCCAGTCCCAGGCCGCCGCGGATCTGGGCCTGACCCTGAGACAGCTGGGCTACCGGATCAAGCAATACGGTCTGGACGAATTCATCAAGAAACAGCGCCAGCAGGGGCGGTCGGGCGAATAAAGCCGGGTAGAAATTCCACCACCAAGACACCAAGAATACCAGAAGAAAGAAAAATCCCCCTGGGGCGGGAGCCTCAGGGGGATTTTCTCCGTTTGCCTCGGTTGCCCTTGGTGCCTTGGTGGTGGATTTTTACCCCAGAGTGTTAAGCATCAGCGTTATGGGCTTGGCGTCAGCCGCGGGGCCGCTGAACTGGATGGGCCCCGGGAAGCGGTAGTGGTCGTCCAGGGCCCACTTGAGCCGTTCCTGCTCCAGGATCTTGAAGGCCGGGCTTTCCAGGTCCACCTTCTGCCTGGCGATGACCAATTCCAACCGCCCCGTGCGTTCTTCCAAGTGCATCAGCGGCGCCAGGGGGATGCCGATGGGCTGCCAATGCTCCGTGGGCCGGTGCAGGTCCTTGATGGCCGCCATGTAGCCCGTGGCGCCGTTGGCCAGCAGGCTGTAAGCTGCAAACCCCAGGTTATAAGCATAGTCGCAGTCGAACTTGGTGGGGAAGGTGCCCCGGCCGTCATAGCCGTAATAGTGATTCTGGGTGCGGAAGGTCCCCTTGTAAATCCCCTTGGCCCGCTGCTTCCTGAGGTAAGTGGCCACCATCTCCAGCAGGATTCGTTCCGTGTTCACCAGGGCAAACTGGAAGTTGCCGTGGCTGTCCCGGGGGAGCAGCAGGCCCCGTTGGAGCAGCGAGGGAAAGCCCAGGAAGACCCGGCTGTCGTAGTCCCGCCAGATGTCGCTGTTGTCGATGAGCTGCACCTGGTCCTCGAAAGAGAGCTTGTGGAAGGATTCCTCCTCCGAGGCCTCCCGGTTGTAAGCCGCGATGATGTAACTGATCTTGATGATCAGGACATTGATTTCGTGGATGAACTCCAGGATGCCTTCGGGGATTAGGATGGTGCCGTAATTTTTACCCGCCCTGGCCCGGTCCACCACCACGTCGGCGATGAGGCGCACCACGTTGTGGATGGTGAGCTCCCGCTCCTCGATTTCCTCGCCGATGAGAATGACGTTGGGATGAGTCTGGTAGGCAACTTCCAGGGCGATGTGAGAGGCGCTCCGCCCCATGAGGCGGTTGAAGTGCCAGTACTTGAGATCCGACTTGCAGTCGGAGTTGAGATTGCCGATCTCGGTGGCGAAGGCCATGCAGGCCGAGTGGTACCCAAAGGGGATCTGCAGCAATCCCGGGACCTGGAGGTCGCCGTCGATGGTCTTGGGAATGCCGATGACCTGGGTGCCGACCTCTCTTAAGTTCTCCGCCAGGAAGGCCGCGTTGGTGTTGGAGTCGTCGCCGCCCACCACCACCAGACCCGAGAGCTGTAGTTCGGCGCAAGCCTGCCGGCATTGGGCCATTTTTTCCGGCGTGTCGATTTTGTCCCGGCCGGTGCCCAGCATATGGAAGCCGCCGGAGTTTTTGTAATGGGCCACCATCTCCCCGGTTACTTCCATATGTTTGTTGGTGATAATGCCCTTGGGCCCGGCCAGGAAGCCGATGAGCTGGCTCTCGGGGTTGGCCCTTTTGGCCGCGTCGAAGACCCCGGCAATGACGTTGTGCCCTCCCGGAGCGGGGCCGCCGGAGAGCACGATGCCGATGCGCCGAGGTCCTTCCCGGGGCGGGGTGGTTTCGGGAACAATTTCCAGCAGCCGGTTCCGGCTCACAAAAGGCAGCTGCTCCTGGGCCACCTTGAGCACGTCCAGCTCAAAGCCCGCCAACGGCCTCCCGGCGCCGGTTCCCGCCGCCAGCCGGGAGCATAACTGCGGCCGATACGACCTTCTCTCACGTCTGAAAACGGTTTCGTTGCCTAACAGATCCTCCTTCGTGGGCTGATCCTGATTATGGCCTGAAAACTCGCCGGTCGCCAAGGCTGTCTCCTCTTCATTCCCCATAAAAATCGATTCCGTGGGGCGGGCGTCCCCGTCCGCCTTGGTTACTTCATCCTTTCTTTCAATTTCCGGACGTTTTCGGCAATGGACCCGTCATTGAAAATGCCGGAGCCCGAAACCAACACGTCGGCCCCTGCGGCCACAATCTCATCGATGGTGTCCAGTTGCACCCCGCCGTCCACCTGAATGAGCACCGGCAGCCCCTGCTCGTCGATCATCCGGCGGAGACGCCGCACCTTGGGCAGGACCCCGGGGATGAACTTTTGCCCGGCAAACCCGGGGTTCACCGTCATCAGCAGGACCATGTCCACTTCCGTGAGGATGTATTCCAGGCAGTCCAGGGGGGTGTGGGGGTTCAGGGTCACCGTGGCTTTGACCCCCAGCTCCTTGATGTTCTGGATGAGCCGCTCCAGGTGCACGGTGGCCTCCACGTGAATGCCCAGCCAGTCCGCCCCGGCCTCCACGAAATCTTTGACGTGGAGCTCGGGGTTGCTGATCATCAGGTGGACGTCCAGGGGCAGCTTGGTGACCCGGCGGACGGCGGCGGTCACCGTGGTGCCGATGGTGATGTTGGGGACGAAATGGCCGTCCATGACGTCCACGTGGATCCAATCCACCCCGGCCTGTTCCGCTTCCCGAATCTGCTCGGCCAAACGGCCGAAATCCGCGGCTAAAATGGAGGCCGACAGCTTGCGCATGGGTTCTCCGCTTTCATCGTCTTTGAGGCGCCGGAGCTTCGGGTTGCCACTTACCGAACTCTCCTGGGTCAAACTTACCCCGTTTCATCGGCAAAAATCAAGGGCCTTATTGCTCCCGAGCGGCCAGCCTGGCGTTGAAGGCTTCCAGCTCTTCCCACAAGTGGAGCAACTCAGGATGCAACTGCCATTCCTCCGGTTTGGTGGCGTACTTTTCCCCGTCGTTGATGAACCGGTACATGTAGACTTCACAAGCCCGGTATTCTTGCTGGTCGCCGGCCCAGCGGGTGAAGTTGCCGGGGAAGATGCCGGCCACTTTCCAGCCGCCCCGGCCGCCCCTTTCCAATTTCAGGGTTTCCGCCTGGGTGATGGTGTGCCAGGTCTCCAGAAAAGTGGTCAGATATTCGGCTCCCGAGGCTTTGCACATCCGGGCCATCATGGAGCCCAGCAAGGCCATGAGTCCCTGCTTGCGAAACAAGGGATGGGTTCCCGCAAAGGTGTATTCAATCTGGAGATTCTTGTCGAACTTGGTCATCAGGGTGGCCGCGGCCAGACGCCCGCTGGCGGCCTCCTCCGCCACCAGCATGCAGCAGGGTTTGCCCACGGAATCGGCCTCCCAGGTCTCCGCCAGGGCCATGCGGGCTTCGTATTCCTCCGGGAACAGCATGAAGTCGTGGGAGGAGCCGTAGAGCTCCGGGTAGGCCAGGCGCCAGAGTTCGGCGGCCGCCTCCACATCCGGGCGCGCCAGCACCCGGCCCACAAAGCGCCCCTCCAGGTGATCCCGGGGCTCCGGCTGCACCCAGCGCACCACCTTTTCCCGGATGGGACGCGTGAGGCAGCTCTGGCCCATCCGGCGATACGGCCGGTAGGGAGACATGTCCAGAAATCGCATCATGGCTTCACCTCCCAAATTAAGGGAAAGGTGACTTTGCAGTCGGAGTTTAAGATAGCGCCATCCGGCCGGAGGGTCAACCCAGCTCCGCGGCCGCCTCCCGGTCCACCAGCCAGAGAAGCTCCCCGCTTTTCGGGCGAATGAGCTGGGCCGGCAACCGGTCCGGGTCGTAAGGCCCATGGAGGACCTCATGGAGGACCCCGGCCTTGGCCGGTCCGGCCACCAGGAAGACGGCCACGGCTGCCTGATTGATGAAAGGAGCCGTCAGGGTCACCCGGTTAAGCCCCGGTTCGGCAAGATAAACCGGGGCCACCCACCTGGTAAGCTCCCGTACCACCGGGGTGCCGGGAAAGAGGGAGGCGGTGTGGCCGTCTTCCCCCAATCCCAGGAGAACCAGGTCCAGGCCGGTAGCGCCGCGGCCGAAAGAACTTTTAAGCAGGGTTTCGTATTGCGCCGCCGCCATCTCCGGGGACACAGAGCATTCGATGGGGTGCACCTGGTCCCGGGGGATGGGGACTTGGTCCAGCCACGCTTCCCTGGCCATCCGGGCATTGCTCCGGGGGTCAGCAAGGGGCACGCAGCGTTCATCCCCCCAGAACACGTGGATCCGGTCCCAGGGGGCCTGCTCCCTAAAATGAGGCTGGCCCAGGATTTCGTAGGCGCGCCTGGGAGTATTGCCCCCTGACAGGGCCACGCCGAAGCGCCCCCGGGCCGCCACGGCCTCCATGGCCAGATGCACCGTCAGCGTCGCCGCGGCGTGGCTGAGGGCCTCCAGGTCGGGATAAACCCGAACTAACCCTGAACCATGGTTACCCGGCAAATCGCGGTCTCCTCCTGGCATTGCAGGAAAGTGGGCATCACCCAGCTCCGGCCGTCCTGGGCAATCAAGGTTTCCGCGGCTTCCGGCCCCCAGGTGCCGGCCTGGTAGTTGGGGAAATCCGTGGGCTGGATATTCTCCCAAACCTCCAGGATGGGGGCCAGAATGGCCCAGGCGGCCTCCGTCTGGTCCGCTCGCATAAAGAGGGTGGCATCCCCCCGCATGACATCCAGCAACAGGGTTTCATAGGCCTCGGGCGGAGTGGTCTTGAAGGCCTCCCGGTAGTAAAATTGCATGATCACCGGGGACAGGCGCATGGTGAGGCCCGGGTATTTGGCCTCGAAACGCAGCAGGATCCCTTCCTCGGGCTGGATGGCGATGAGCAGTCGGTTGGGCCGCCAGTCCAGCACTGCCGTGGCCGGAAAGGTCTGGTGAGGCACCGGCCGGAATTGAATGGAGACCTCGGAGATCTTGGCGGGCAGCCTTTTCCCGGTGCGCAGGTAGAAGGGCACCCCCTGCCAGCGCCAGTTGTCGACATAGAGCTTGACCGCGGCAAAGGTCTCCGTGGGGGAATCGGGGGCCACCCGCTCTTCGGAGCGGTACCCGCTCACATGCTCACCCTCGATCCACCCCGCCCCATACTGGCCCCGCACCGCGAACCTGGCTACCTGGTCCGGCGGAATGGGCCGGACGGCTTTGAGGACATCCACTTTCTTGTTGCGCACCTCGTTGTCGTTGAAAGAGACGGGTGGTTCCATGGCCGTGAGGCACATGATCTGCAAAAGGTGGTTCTGAATCATGTCCCGGAGGGCCCCGGCCCCTTCATAATAATGGCCCCGGTGCCCCACGCCTTCGCTTTCGGCCACGGTGATCTGCACATGATCGATGTAGCGGCGGTTCCAGACGGGCTCGAAGAGGGTGTTGGCGAAACGGAAGGCCATAATGTTCTGCACCGTCTCCTTGCCCAGGTAGTGGTCGATGCGGTAGATCTGGGACTCATGAAAGATTTCGGTGAGAGTGCGGTTCAGTTCCTGGGCCGAGGGCAGGTTATGACCGAAGGGTTTTTCCACCACAATGCGGGCCCGTTTGCGGTCCTGGTGCAGTCTCGCTCTGGCCAACTCCTTAGTTACCGGTGCCATCATCCGGGGGGGCAGCCCCAGATAAAAGATGTGATTGGCCTTGGCGTTCCATTCGCGGTCCTGCTCAGCAAGCTTCTGCCCCAGTTCATGGAAGATATCGGGTTTGTCCAGGTCTCCCACCATGAAGGCCAAATGGGAGGCAAACCTGTTCCAATCCCCATCGCCGGTCTTGCCTTGGCGCGAAAATCGGTCCACTCCCTCCCTTAGATGCTGTCGGAACTCTTTGCCGCTGGTCCGGCGATGGCCCGTGCCGATGATCAGGAACTTTTCCGGTAGCCAGTGTTCCAGGAAGAGGCTATACAAGGCCGGGATGAGCTTGCGCCAGGACAGGTCGCCGGCCACGCCGAAGATTACGAAAACGGTGGGTTCCGCCTTGACGTCGGTGGTCATCGCCACTCTCCTCAGTCTTCGGCCCAGTGGGTGTGGAAGATTCCTTCCGTGTCAACCCGTTCGTAGGTGTGTGCCCCAAAGAAGTCGCGCTGGGCCTGGATCAGATTGGCCGGCAGGCGGGCGCTGCGGTAAGCGTCGAAGTAGGCCAGGGACACCATCAGCCCCGGGGCCGGCAAGCCCAGGTCCGCGGCGACCCCCACCACGTCACGCAAGTCCGTCTGCCTGGCCGTAAATTCCTTTCCCAGGTTCGGGTCCAACAGCAGATTCGGCAGGTCCGGCCGGTTCTTAAAAGCAGTCCGGATATGTTCCAGCAGGGCCGCCCGGATGATGCAGCCGCCCCGCCAAATCCGGGCCACGGCCTCCAAATCCAGGCCATAACCGTAAGTCTGGGAGGCCTTCTTCAGCAGGGCCAGGCCCTGGGCATAGGTGATAATTATGGCGGCGTACAACGCATTTTTCAGCTTGGCAAGAAACCGCTCCTTGTCCCCCCCAAAGGCTATTTTGGGGCCTTTGAGCGCCCGGGAGGCTGCCTCCCGGTCCTCTTTGTAGCCCGACAGGTCCCGCATCACCACCGCCACGTCAATGGTGGGCGTGGCCACCTGCAGGTCCATGGCATCCCAGGAGGTCCACATGCCCGTGCCTTTCTGCTTGGCCTTATCGAGGATCATCTCGATGAGGGGCTTGCCGGTGCGCTCGTCTTTGCGGCCGAAAATCTTGGCGGTGATCTCCAGGAGATAGGAATTCAATTCAGTCCGGTTCCAATCCCCGTAGATTTCCTTGAGCTTCGCCGGCTTCAGCCGGAGGCCCCGGCTCAACAGGTCGTAGGTCTCGGCGATCAACTCCATGACGCCGTATTCGATGCCGTTGTGCACCATCTTGACGTAATCCCCGGCAGAGCCCGGTCCCAGGTAGGTGACGCACGGCTCGCCGTCCACCTTGGCTGCCGCCGCCTCCATGATGGGCCGAATGCGCTCGTAGCCGGCCCGGGGGCCCCCGGGCATCAGGCTGGGACCATTACGGGCCCCGGCTTCGCCCCCGGAGATGCCCATGCCCATGTAGAGCACCCCTTGTCCCGCAACTTGCCGGGCTCTCCGGTTGGTGTCGGTGAAATGAGAATTGCCGCTGTCAATGAGGATGTCGCCGGACTCCAAAAAGGGCATGATCTCTCTGATCAACGCATCAACCGGGTCCCCGGCCGAAATCAGCATGACAATGGCCCGGGGCTTTTTTAAGAGCGCGGTGAACTCCTCCAGGGTGTAGGCACCGCGGATCCTCCGGTCACCCGCTTCCTTCTCCAGAAACTCCCGGGTTTTGGCCTCCGTGCGGTTGTACACGGCCACGGAAAAGCCATGGTCCGCGATGTTCAAGGCGAAATTCCGGCCCATCACCCCCAGGCCAATGAGCCCGATGTCACATCCCTGGTTGCTCATAAGTATGCTCCTGGTATTTCCCGGGCTGCGCCAGAATGGGTAACCCCGCCCCTACGCTCAATCATATCGCAACCTCAATTTTCCAACTTCAGCCCCATGGCGGCCAAAGCCGCTTTGGTGCTCTCGTAGCCGGTGTGGTGGATGCCCCGAATCCCCAGGCCCCGGGCCACCTCCACGAACATGGCCCGGTCGTCGATGTACACCGCTTGCTGCGGCATCACCTGGGCGCAGTCCAGGGCCAGGCGGTAGAGGTCCGCGTCCGGCTTGCGGTAGTGCACAAAACAGGAAGATAGAAAGAAGTCCACGAAGGAGCCCAGATTGAATTTTTTGATGCGGTAGCGGGTGAGCTCCAGACCTTCATTGCTCACGGTGGCAATCTTGAGGCTATACTTGGCCTTAAGGCCTTTGATCAATTCCGCGGTCTGGGCCATCTCCGGCGTCTGCCGGGACTGGTCAAACATGTAGGCCTTGAAATCCTCCCGGGTGAAGGCCCGGTCCTCGTAAAAAACCAGGCGGTTCAAGTATTCATCCAGACTCAGCTTGCCTTCCTCATAGGTGTCGAAGGTCAGGTGATGGCGCTCGTTCATCTCTTCGTAGTCCAGCTGGTAGAGCTCCGCGGCCCGGCGCCGCATGTGCCGGTCCCAGCCGTTGGTCAGCAGGACGTTGCCGATATCCAAAAAAATAGTGGCGATGTTCATCACTTGACTCCCGACAAGGCCGACTCCAGGGTGTCCTTCAGCTTGGCCAGCGCCTGGAGGGTGTCGCCGTGGCAATGGACTCGCCCCACCCGCCGGCCGTGGCGCCGCAGGGACTCCAGGTCTCCCAGGGCCTGGGCCCTTTTCAGGACCTTGAAGCTGTACCCCTTCCCCGGAATGGGCAGCTCTTCCCTGTCCTCCCCGGTCAGTTCCAGAAAGATGCCGGTGTTGGGGCCTCCCTTGTGCAGCTGCCCGGTGGAATGGAGATACCGGGGGCCGTAGCCCACGGTGGTGGCCAGCCGCAGCCGGTCCCGAAGCAGCCGACGCATCTTCTCCAGGATATCCTGAACGGCCGGCTCCTCGGTGAGATAAGCCAGCAGGGCCACGTAGTCTCCGGGCCGGGCCTGGCCCAGGAACCGGGCCAGGGCCTGGGCCCCCGTGGTCCCACCCTCCGGCAGGTAAAAGCTCAATGGCCCGTCGATGAGCATGCCGGCCTCGTCGGGAAGCTTGCCGGTTTCCGTGAATTCCTTCAGCAGTCGGTTGGTATTGTCCTTGCTTTCCTGCACATTGGGCTGATCAAAAGGATTGATGCCCAGGACGGCCCCTGCGGCGGCCGTTGCCACCTCCCAGCGGAAGAACTCCTGGGCCAGGTCATAGGCGTCCGCCAGCTGGATGGCGACCACCGGATGGCCCTGCTTCCCCAGGGCCTCCAATCGACGCCGGGTCGCCCCGTCCCCGCCGTTGCCCAAGCGGAAGGCCACAAAGACCCGGTCGTCTCCGTAAACTCCGGGCTCCCCCAGGGGCTCCCCGGTTACGGGCAGGAGACCGGTGCCTTCTTTGCCGGTGCTCTCGGCCAGAAGTTGCTCCAGCCACATGCTTAAGGAGGCGATCTCCCCGGGGGCCACGAAGGTTACCTTGTCCCTCCCCTGCAAGGCCAGCTCTCCCAGGGCGGCGCCCAGGGTGACGCCGGGATTTTCCGCCGCCGGCACGCAGGAAGCGCAGGCGTGCAGCATCGTCAGGGCCCGGGATAAGAACCGGCGGACGTCCAGACCCAGGAGGGCGGCAGGCACCAGTCCGAAATAGGACAGGGCCGAATAGCGGCCGCCGATGTCGATATAGTTAAGGAACAGGCGGCGGAAGCGGCGCTCCCGGCCCAGTTTCGCCAGGGGCGTGCCCGGGTCGGTGAGGGCCACAAAGTTTTCCCCGGCTTTCGCCCCCTTGGTCTCCTGAATCCGGGCGAGAAAATACTCCATGAAGGCTTCCGGCTCCGCGGTGGTCCCGGACTTGCTGGCCACGATGAAAAGCGTTTCGTCCAGGGGAACTTGGTGCTCAATCTTACCCACGGTGGCCGGATCGGTGGTGTCCAGGACGGTGAGCGGCAAGCCCCCCGCTCCCACGGGAAAGGTCGCCGCCAGGCACAGGGGCGCCAGGCTGCTGCCTCCCATGCCCATGTGCACCACGCGCCGAAAGCCGGCGGCGCGGATTTCCCCGGCGAATTCCTCCAGCTCCGCCACGTTCTTCTCCAATTTTTCGGCCACGTGCAGCCAGCCCAGCGACCCCGCGATCTGCTCCTGCTCCCGGGGACCGGGTTTCCACAGACTGGGGTCCTTGCGCCACAGGCGGGGGCAGAATTTCTCCTGCTCCAGGCGTTTTATCCGGTTCTCCACCAGGGCTCCGTAACCGCCCAAGGTCAAGGTCTGACGATCAACGACCTCTTCTTGCAGGGCTTCCCGGCGCTTGCCTTGCAGGGTCCCCAGCAGCGCATCAAAGGGTTGGATGAACTTGTCAATCCCCTCATCCTCCAGTTCCTGCGTCACTTTATTGAGGTCGATGCCCAACTTGGACAGGTTCTTCAGAACTTCTTCAGCCCTTTCCAATTCAATGGGACAAACCAGGCGGGGAGCAGGGTTGCCATGGTCCCGGTAGGCGTTCAGAGTTTCTGCGGGCATGGTATTGATGGTGTCAGGACCGATGAGGGCTTCCACGTACTTAACGTCAGAGTAAGCGGGGTTCTTGGTGCCGGTGCTGGCCCACAGCAGCCGCTGAGGGCGGGCCCCCTCATCCGCCAGGGCCCGCCAGCGCGGACTTTCGAAAATGTTCCGATAGTATTTGCAATGAGCCACCTTGGCGCTGGCGATGGCCACTTCTCCCCGGAGGTTGGCGGCGATTTCCGCCTGGGGTCCTCCTGCGGCCATGATTTGCTCCAATTTGGGATCCATTTTGACGTCAATGCGGCTGAGGAAAAAACTGGCCACCGACGCCACCCGGGCCAGGGGCAGCCCTAAAGCCGCCCGCTCCTCCAGGCCCGCAATATAGGCCTCGGCCACTTCCCGGTAGCGCAACAACCCGAACAACAGGGTCACGTTGACGTTGATGCCTTCGCTGATAAGCTGCCGGATGACGGGCAAGCCCTCCCGGGTGGCCGGCACCTTGATGAAGACGTTGGGCCGGTCCAGCGCCTTCCAGAGCTTGCGGGCTTCGGCGATGCTGCCGTGGGTATCCCGGGCCAGGTGGGGATTGAGTTCCAGGCTCACGTAGCCGTCTTTACCATCCAGCCGGTCATAGAGCGGCCGGAAGAGGTCCGCGGCTTGCCGTATGTCCTCCACCGTGAGAATCTGGTAAATCTCCTCCACGCTCTTGCCCTTCCGGGCCAGGGTCAGGATGGACTCGTCGTAATCGTGGCTGCCGGCAATGGCTTTCTCAAAGATGGCGGGGTTGGAAGTCACCCCTTTGAGCCCGTCCTCCTCGATAAGCTGCAGCAGTTCCCCGGAAGTAAGCATATGCCGGCGGATATAATCGAGCCAGACGCTCTGGCCGAATTCGGCTAACTTCAGCAGGGGATTTTCTTTCACCTGAGGTCCTCCTGTTCTTCCAGCGCGGCGATTTTGTTCAAGCGGCGCACGTAGCGCTCCAACCCCTTGAAGCGGGCGCCGAGGAAGGTCTGGACCAGGTCCCAGGCCAGGGCGTAGCAGGTGACCCGCCCCCCCAGGCACATGATGTTCATGTCGTCGTCCTCCACCCCTTGGTGGGCCGAGTAAGGGTCGATGATGAGGGAGGCCCTGACGCCTTTGACCTTGTTGGCCGCCACACAAGCCCCCACGCCGCTGCCGCAGATGGCGAGGCCCCGCTCCACCTCGCCTCCGGCCACGGCCCGGGCCAGCGGGACCACAAAATCGGGATAGTCGTCCCGGGGAGCATATTCATGGGCCCCGAAGTCCACGAGGTCGTGGCCCAGGGCCTTCAGTTCCTCGGTCAGTTTCTCTTTCAATTCAAAACCACCGTGATCCGCAGCGATGCCCAGGCGCATGGGCTGGCTCCTTCTGTCCCGGTAACAATTGGTTGGCGATGGAAAAATGGGGGACACCCCCCCCGGTGCCCGTCTCCCGCGCCGCCGACGGCGGCGCTATATCTTCATGATTTGCAATGAGCTTTCACTTGCTGGATGAGCTGGACAATACTCCGGGAGGAAATCTCTTCAAAGTCCAGGAGCTCTTCCGGCGTGCCGCTCCTGGGCTTTTTCCGCACCGCCAGGGAATAGACCGGCACCTGTTTGCCGCACAAGGCGGAGCGCACCGCCTCATTCAGGCCCCCTTCCGGAAAGTGGTCCTCCACCACCACCAGGAAGGAGGTCTGCTGCGCCGCCTCATTGACGGCCTTTTCATCCACCGGCTTGACGCTGTACAAATCGATGACCCGAATGTTAATCCCTTCGTACTGGAGTTCGTCATAGGCCTTCAGGGCTTCGAAGAGAGTCACCCCCGCGGCGATGACGCCTGCCAGGTCATTGTTGCTCCGGCGCAGGACCTTGGAGCCCCCGATGACAAACTCCTCGTCCGAGCCATAAAGCACCGGGGTGCCCATGCGGGTGGTGCGGATATAGGCCATACCCCGATACTCCGCCATGGCTTCCACCAGCTTTTCGGTGGACACCGCATCGCAGGGATAGAGGACCGCGCTGTTCAGGACCGCCCGCATCATGGCCAGGTCCTCCAGCCCCATCTGGGAGGGCCCGTCCTGGCCGATGGAGACCCCGGCGTGGGAGCCGCAGAACTTGATATTGGCGTCGGAATACTGGGCCATCCGGATCTGGTCGAAGGCCCGGCTCAGAAAGGCCGCAAAGGTGGAGACAAAGGGGAGCTGGCCCCGGCAGGCCAAACCCAGGGCCGCGCCCACCATGTTCTGCTCCGCGATGTACATTTCGAAGAACCGCTCCGGATAAGCCTCCTTGAAGATTTCGGCATAGGTGGAGTTGCTCACTTCCCCGTCCAGGCTCACCATCTTGGGGTACTGGGGGTAAAGGCGCTTCAGGGCGTTGCCGTAGGCCTTCCTGGTGGCCACGGATTTCCCCTTTTCATAGGCCGCCTTCTCCGCTTGCCGGGGTTGCGGCTCGGCAGGCCGGAGGTCCTGGGGCCGGGTGATTTTTCCCCGCACCGTTTTGTCCACCGGCACCAACTCGAGGAGGGCCTTTTCCAACTGCGGCGTGGTCAGGGCCTTGCCGTGCCAGCCGTTTTGGTCCTCCAGGAAGGAGACGCCCTTGCCCTTGATGGTCCGGGCGATGATCATCACCGGTTTGCCCGCCGCCCGCAAAGCCTGTTCAAAGGCCGGCAGGATCTGGCGGAAGTCATGGCCGTCGATGAGAATGGTGTCCCAGCCGAAGGCCGCCAGGCGGCGCTGGTATTCCTCCAGGTGGTGGCCGTACATGGTCTCGCCCCGCTGGCCCAAGCGGTTGACGTCCAGCACCCCCACCAGGTTATCCAACTGATAGTGGACGGCCAACTGAATGGATTCCCACTGGGAACCCTCGGCCATTTCGCTGTCTCCCAGGAGCACGTAGGTCCGGTAGGGCAGTTTGTCCAGGTACTTGGCATTCAGGGCGCAGCCCACCCCGATGGCCAGGCCCTGACCCAGGGAGCCGGTGGCCGCCTCCACGTAGGGGAAGGCCACGGTGGGGTGGCCTTCCAGGGGCGAGCCGAACTGGCGGTAGGTCAGCATGTCCTGTTCCGTCAGCGCCCCCGCCGCGGCCCATAGGGAGTAAAAGAGGGGCGAGGCGTGGCCCTTGGAGAAGATGATCCGGTCGTTGTTGGGATGGTGGGGGTTTTCGACGTCGTAGCGAAAGGCCCCGCCAAAAAACAAACCGGTCATCAACTCCGTGGCCGACATGGCCGAGGTGGGGTGGCCGGAGCCCGCCTGGGTGGTGGCCACCAGGGTGTAATAGCGGATCAGGGTGGCGATTTTCTTGAGCTCTTCGATCTTGGCCGCATCAGTCATGACTAAACTCCTGGGAGCACGGCGGGCTACACTCCGCAAAATGTTGTCATCATAGAATCTGACCCCATCTTGCCGGGGTCCCGCCCATGTTTTAAAACCTAAGTACGAAACTTCTTTTTGCAACATGCCGCGGCGTCATGGACCTCGCTCTTCGTGCAGCGGAAACGTCATGGTGGCCCCGTACCAGCCGATGACGCTCACCAGGGGCGCCAGGGTGCAGATCAGGGCCAAGTAGACCAGGCCGGTCCAGTGCCCCAGGCTTCCTAAGATGTCCGGGTTCTGCCACCGCATCACAAAGCCCCCGGCGCCTGCGGCCAGCAGGATGGGGGAGAGCACGATTTTGATGACCACGGGTTTGAGGGGCCGGGCCAGGTAATTCAGCCACCAGGTGAAGAAACCCGTGGCCATGGCCACCGGGGTGAAGAGCACCCCGCCTCCCAGGCAATGAAAACCCGTCACTTCAAAGGACCGGATCCCGGTGAGCAGGTAGAGCAAGGTGAAGGCCGTGGCGGAAATCATGAACACGATGGGGAAGTGCACTACCATGGGGTGGGGGTGGCGCCGGAGAAGCGGCGCCTTTTGCAACACCCGGAACCAGAACTCCCGGGCGTCCCCGGGCGATATTGCCAGCTCGGCTTCCGACGGTGCGGCCGCGGCCAGGACGCCCACCTGGGGATAGCGCTCGAAGACCTCCTCGCCGTGGGGCGCCTCGGCAAACTCGGCGCTGAGGTCCCCGCCGGCCCGGTGCGCCTCCATATGCCGGCCCCCTTCCCACAGGGGGCTGGCGCTGACGTCATAAACCTTGCCCCGGTAGGCAACATAAACGGGCTTGCCTGCGGCCCCTGTGCCTTCCGCCAGTTGCCCTGGGGTAAACTTTTTTTCCTGTTTTCCTTCGGTCAAAGTCTCTTTCCTTTCCCGTTTGGCAGGTTGGTCAGGTGTCTCGGAATCGGTGCGCTTTCCAGCGGAAAGGTCACCATCCCGCCGAAATAGCTGGTGGCGGTGACCAGGGGCGTCACCGCCAGGACCAGGAAAAGGTAGACGAGATTCACCCCCGCCAGGTTTTGCAGGACCTCCCGGTCGAGCATCCTCCAGACAAAAGCCGCCGCCGCCACCGCCAGCAGGGTATATGACAGCCTCTTCTCCAGGTGCGCCGTTTGGTGCAGGCTTCCCGGAAAATTCAGCCAGTGGGTGAAAATCCCGGTGGCAATGGCCGGCGGCAGGGAAAGCACCCCAGCCCCCAGGCAGTAGAAAGCGGTATCGTCAAAGGACCGGTCCCCGGTGGCCAGGTAAAGGAGGCTGAAAAAAGTGGCGGAGAGCATATAGACGATGGTGAAATGGATTATGAATGGATGGGGGTAGCGCTGCAAACGGGGAAACCGGGCCAAAGTCCGGGCCACCAGCGGGGGCAGTTGGCGCTCGGACGCCGGTCCGGCCTGCTCCGGCCGATTCGCCAGGGCTTGTTTTGGAGTCTCGCGCTTTCCCATTCCTCAAAGAAGCAAGCCGCACGCCATGACCGTGGCCAGAATGGCCAGGGGGTAGTAGGAGGCCCGGTTAAACAGCGCCGCAGCCTGGTCCCGCCCCCCGGTGGCGAGGAGCCGCCGGGCCGGCAACAGCAGCAGGTAGGAGCCCCAGGCAACCGCCACCACCGCCCCCAGCCAGGGGACCTTCCCCGGAGTCGCCCGGAACACCGCTACGCTCAAGATCACGGTCAAGGACAGGGAGACGGCCACTATTTTCCCCGCCCCCGCCAAGCCGTACCGCACCGGAATGGTGCGTGCCCCCAACGCCCGGTCTTCCTCCACGTCGTGCCAGTCTGCGGGAATATTCTGACCGCCGATCTCCCAGCAAAACAGCCATAACAACAGTAGTAATAGTAAGGTCGGTTCCAGCTCGGGGTCCACGGCAAAGACCGCGGCCATCCCCCCCAGGGTCTTGACCACGCCGCTGACCAGGACCCGGAGGTGGCTCACCTTGAGCAAAAGGCAATAGGCGGCTTCCAAAATGCAGCCGGCCAAGAAGATGAGGGCGCACACCGGATTTAACAGGTAGGCCCCGGTCAGGGCCACCAACGCCCAGGCCGCCGTCCAGACGAGGCCTTCCCGGTAGCTCACCTGTCCCTGGGCCAGGGGGTGGCGCATGAACAGGGCGTCCAGGTAGGAGTCCGCCGTGGTGTAGGTGCTTCTCCCCAACTTTTCCCGGTCCACCCGGTGGTCCACCACGTCGTTCAAAGCGTAGACCGCGGTGTAGCCGGCAAAGACGGTGAGCAGTCCCAGGGCCGTCACCTTCAGGGGCGGCAGCCCCCCCAGCCACAGCAGGGCCGCCAGGGCTGGCGCGGCCAAGTCCAGCAGGGCGTGGGGCGTCCGGGACAGGGCCAGGAAAGGCTTAATCCTGGAGACCCCGGCGACAATGTAAGAGGTCCGGGCTTCCAGGAGCCGCTCTTCTGTGGGCAACGATGATGGCATCTGATTGGCTTTCGCTAAGTTCACGTTTTTCCTTAAGTTAAGGCCACCCGGCAAACTGTCAAGAACGGTAACGGGTTTACCGGGTTAAACCATGGCGGGCAATTCCCTTATGCCGGCCTCTTCGCCCCCGCTTCCCCCCGGCTGGCCGCCTTGACAGGGTAAAAGCGGGTTCTTAGCTTTGAACCATAGCCGGCCTCAGGGGCCGCGGTCCGGGAGCTACGAGCCCTGACGGTTATGGTTCCCGGAGTTTGCTTGTTAAAGGATGAGGCATGCATCCGGTGTCAACTGCCGGGCTCTCGCCCTGGATTCCCGGCCTGTTCAGCTTCGCCCTTTATGCCGCCATGGTCCTGGGGGCCTTGGGGATCGTCCTGATCCTCACCGCCTGGCTGGGGGAGCGGAAAATCGACCCGGAAAAGGCCAGGCCCTACGAGTGCGGGGTCATCCCCACGGGCGGGGCCCGGTTCCGCTACCCGGTGCCCTTCTATCTGGTAGCGGCCTTCTTCCTCATTTTCGACGTGGAAGCCGCCTTCATCTTCGCCTGGGCCGTGGCCATGAACGACCTGGGTTGGCGGGGCTGGCTGCAGATCACCTTCTTCATCGTGGTGTTGCTGGCCGGACTTTTCTACCTCTGGCTCAAGGGAGGTCTGGATTGGAAGCCCCTCGCTTCAGGCAGGCCGACTTCTCCGAAAACCTGATACTGCGCAAAATCGACGCGGTCCTCAACTGGTGCCGGGCTTACAGCTTCTGGCCCCTGTTTTTCGGCCTGTCCTGCTGCTTCATCGAAGAGATCACCGCCTGGACTCCCCGCTTCGATATTTCCCGGTTCGGCGCCGAAGTCCTGCGGGGCTCCCCCCGCCAGGCGGACCTGCTCATCGTCTCCGGCACGGTCTTCAAGAAGATCGCCCCGGTGGTGCTCCGCCTTTACCAGCAGATGACGGAGCCCAAGTGGGTCATCTCCATGGGCTCCTGCGCCAACTGCGGGGGCATGTACGACTGCTACAGCGTGGTGCAGGGGGTGGATCAGATTCTCCCGGTGGATATCTACATTCCCGGCTGCCCGCCCCGGCCCGAGGCGGTGCTGCAGAGCCTGGTCCTGCTGCAGGAAAAAGTGCGCTCCGAGAGGCCGGCCCGCAAGGTCCTGCACCTGCCCGGGGGCACCCAGGGGACCCAGACCCCCATCCTGGTGGACGGCCTCACCAAGACCCGGGACTCCCGGGGCCCCGGCTATTACGGCACCCCCGTCCGGGGCACTTCGGTGACCCCGCCGCTTTTTTGGGAGACCCGCTCCGACCTCATGTGGACCCCGCCGCCCCGGCGAATCGAATTGAACGAGTCCGGCAAGTCCCTGGTTCAGGTTCTGCGGGAAAAGTTCGGGGACGCCGTAACCCCCGCCGGGCAGGTCAGCGATTTCCCCACCTTCCAGGTGACCGCGGAGCGCCTCAAAGAAGTGCTGGGATTTCTGAAAACCGAGGCCAGCCCCCGGTTTTTGCGCCTGGACGACCTCACCGCGGTGGACGAATCGGCCCGGCGGGAGCGGCGGAACTACCCGGACTTCACCCTGGTCTATCACCTGTTGTCCTTTGAGCCGCCTTCCCGGGTGCGCCTCAAAGTGCCGCTTTACGGCCCGGAGCCCACCGCCCCGTCCGTCACCGACCTGTGGCCCTCGGCCAACTGGTACGAACGGGAAGTCTATGACATGTTCGGCATTCGCTTTGCGGGCCACCCGCGCCTCTGGCGCCTCCTCATGCCCCATGACTGGGAAGGCCACCCCTTGCGCAAAAGCTACCCCGACCGGGCCACGGCCATGCCCCCTTACACCCACCTGGACGCCCAGCGGCAGCAGCCCCTGGACGGCGGCAAATATCTGGAGGGGAGGCTCGCCGAGGGCGACTATGTCCTGAATATCGGCCCCCACCACATCAGCACCCATGGCCTCATCCGCTTTATCCTGGGCCTGCATGGCGAAGAAATCACCGCCCTGGACACCGACATCGGCTACCATCACCGCGCCGCGGAGAAGATCGGCGAGCGCCAGTCCTGGCACCAGTTCATCCCCTACACCGACCGGGTGGATTACCTGACCGGGGTGGCCAACAACCTCACCTATCTGTTGGCCCTGGAAACCCTGGCGGACATCCAGGTGCCGGACCGGGCCCAGTTCATTCGGGTGATGCTCACGGAGTTTTTCCGGCTGAGCAATCACCTGGTGTGGTTCTCCACCTATACCCACGACACCGGCGCCATGACCCCCAATTTCTACTGCTTCGCCGAGCGGGAAAAGATCATGGACATCGTGGAGCTCATCACCGGCGGGCGCCTCCACCCCTCCTGGTTCCGGCTGGGGGGCGTGGCCATGGACCTGCCCGACGGCTGGAAGGAATTGGTGGACGACTTTGTCAAGGTTTTCCCCGGACGGCTCAAGGAGCTCGAACACCTGATAACTCGGAGTCCCATTTTCGAGGCCCGGACCCGGGGCATCGGCTGCCTCTCCCGCCAGGACGCCCTGGAATGGGGAGTGACGGGCCCCAACCTCCGGGCCACCGGCCTGGAATGGGACCTCCGGAAGAAATTCCCCTACTCGGGCTACGAGGCCTTTGACTTCGACATTCCCACCGCGCCGGACGGCGACGCTTACAGCCGCTACCTCGTGCGGGTGGAGGAAATGCGCCAGAGCGTCCGCATCATCCAGCAGGCCGCGGACCGGATGCCGCCGGGGCGGTATCTGACCGACGACTACCGCTACATCATTCCGCCCAAAGAGGAGACCCTGAAGGACATCGAAACCCTGATCCACCATTTCATCAACGTCACCCGGGGGGCCAAGCTGCCCCGGGGCGAAGCCCACGCGGCCACCGAGCATCCCCGGGGCGAGCAGGGGGTCTATGCGGTGAGCGACGGTCTCCACATGGCGTACCGCCTGCGGTTTCGCTCTCCGGGGTTCGCCCACGTCCAGGCCATGCCCCTCATGGCCGTGGGCCACCTGATCTCCGACTTGATCGCCATCATCGGCTCCATTGACTTCATCCTGCCCGATATTGATCGGTGAAAACCCATGATTCCACCGGAACTGCGTGAACAACTAAAAAACAACGTAAAAGTCGCCGAAGACCCCAAGGAGCAGGCCATCAACGTCATGTACGCCATCCAGCGGCATTACGGCTACCTCACTGACGAGGGCCTGGAGGAGGCCGCGGCGCTCCTGGGCCTGACCCCCCTGGAAGTGGAGGAGCTGGCCACCTTCTACGACTTCATCTACCGGGAGCCGGTGGGCCGCTACGTCCTCCACGTCTGCGACGGCGTGGTCTGCTGGATGTTCCATGAAGGTTCGCTCTTTGACTACATGTGTCAGAAACTGGGAGTGTGCGCCGGGGAGGTTTCCGCGGACGGCATGTTCACGGTGCTGCCCACGGCCTGCCTCGGCTACTGCGACCACGCCCCGGCCCTGATCGTCAACGGCCAATTTTACGGTCCCCTGACCCCGGAAAAGATCGACGAAATTCTGGAACGGCTGCGCACCGAGCCGTGCGACACTATCATCTGCCGATAATTTATGTACGAGCCCGTACTGTTTCTCAATCTGCAGGAAGGCCGCCCCGCCACCATCGACGAGTACCGTCAAAGCGGCGGCTACCAGTCCCTGGAAAAAGTCGTGCGCCGGGAGCTGTCCCGCCAGGACCTGATCCGGATGGTGACGGACTCGGGGCTCCGGGGCCGGGGCGGCGCGGCCTTTCCCACGGGCCGCAAGTGGAGCTTCATCCAGGACCATTACCCTTATCCGCGCTACGTGGTGGCCAACACCGACGAAATGGAGCCGGGCACTTTCAAGGACCACAAGCTGGTCAACGTGGATCCCCACCTGGTCATCGAGGGCATCATCCTGGCGGGCTATGCCGTGGGCGCCTCCAAGGCCTTCTTTTTCATCCGCCCCTCCTACGAGCTGGATGCCGAGCTCATGGAGCGGGAGTCGGAAGTGGCCCGGCAGGCCGGGTTCCTGGGAAAAAACATCCTGGGCAGCGACTTTTCCCTCGAGTTGGTGGTGCACCGCAGCGCCGGGCGCTACATCTGCGGCGAGGCCACGGCCACGGTGCAGGCCATCATGGGCAACCGGGCCCACCCCCAGAAAACCTTGCACATGGCGGAGCACGGCCTGTGGGGCCAGCCCACTCTGGTGAACAACGCCGAGACCCTGGCCTGCGTCCCCCCCATCGTCCGGCGGGGCCCCCGGTGGTTCAAGGGCCTGGCCCGCACTGAAACCGGCGCCGGCACCAGGCTCTACTGCGTCAGCGGCAAAGTCAACCGGCCCGGCTGCTACGAGCTGCCCTCGGGCACCCCGCTGCGGGAGATCATCGAGGAGGCGGCCGGCGGCCTGCTGCCGGGCTCGGAGCTCAAGGCGGTCATCCCCGGGGGTGCCTCCACCAGCTTCCTGCCGCCAAAATTTTTGGATGTGGCCATGGACACGGATTCCCTGAAGGCCATCGGCCACCGCCTGGGCACCGGGGCGGTCATAGTCTTTGACCAGAACAGCTGCATCGTGGCCGCCACCTTAAATATCACGGAATATTTCGCCCGGGAATCCTGCGGCTTCTGCACCCCCTGCCGGGAAGGGCTGCCCTATATCCGGGACTTGCTGTGGCGTATCGAAAACGGCGAGGGCCGGGAGGAATTCATCCCCCTGATCCGGGAAATGGCCGCCTTCATGGACCAGGCCTACTGCGGCTTTGCGCCGGGCGCGGCCCAACCCGTCAAGGGGATGCTGGCTTATTTCGAAGACGAGATCCGGGAGCACCTCCGCCGGAAGAAGTGCCCCTTCAAGGAGAAGTACCACCCCCACCGGGAACTCTGGTACCCGGCGGAGTGAAAGAATTTGTTTATGCCTAAGCTCATCATCGACCACCGGGAAATCGAGGTGCCCGCCGGGACCAACGTCCTTCAGGCCGCGGAGCTCTTGGGGATCATGATCCCCCGTTTCTGCTACCATCCAGCCCTGGGGTCCTTGGGGGCCTGCCGGGTCTGCGCCGTCATGTTTCTGGAGGGTCCGGTGAAGGGCCTGGAGATGAGCTGCATGACCGCGGCCAAGGACGGCATGGTGGTCTCCACCGACCATCCCGAAGCCCGGGCCTTCCGCCAATACGTCATCGAGTGGCTCATGCTCCACCACCCCCTGGATTGCCCGGTATGCGACGAGGGCGGCCACTGCCTCCTCCAGGACGAGACCGTCTCCGGCGGCCACGGCCGGCGGCGCTACCTCGGCCCCAAGCGGACCTATCGCGACCAGTACCTGGGGGCCTTCGTCCAGCATGAAATGAACCGCTGCATCCAGTGCTGGCGCTGCCGGCGCTTTTACCAGGAGTTCGCCGGCTACCGGGACCTGGGGGCCATGCAGATCGGCAACCGCCTGTATTTCGGCCGCCAGCGGGACGGCGCCCTGGAAAGCCCCTTCGCCGGCAATATCATCGACCTCTGTCCCACCGGGGTCTTTACCGACAAGCCCTCCCGCTTCAAAGGCCGGCGCTGGCACTACGAGCGGGGGCCCAGCCTGTGTCTCCACTGCTCCCTGGGATGCAACGTCACCGGCAGCGCTTACCTCCGGGAGCTCCTGCGCCTGGAGGCCCGGGTGAACGAGGCGGTGAACGGCCACTTCATCTGCGACCGGGGGCGCTATGGCTTCGGCTATACCAACCTGCCGGAGCGGCCCCGGAAGTGCCAGGTGGCGGGCGCGGAGGTCCCCTGGGAGGAGGGGGTGGCGACCGCGGCCCGCCAACTCGGACAGGTGGCCGCGGTCCACGGCCCCGCCGCGGCGGCCTGCCTGGGCGGCGCCCGCAGCAGCCTGGAAACCCAGGGCAGGCTCCTGCAATTTTGCCGGACCCTGGATTGGCCGGACCCCTATTTCTTTCTGGACCCCCAATTGGAGGGCCGGGTCCGGGCCGCGGTTGCCCGGCTCGACGCCCGCCTGGCGGTCTCCCTGCGGCAAATCGAGGCCGCGGACTTCGTTCTGGTGGCGGGCGCCGACCCGGTGAACGAGGCTCCCATGCTGACCCTGGCCCTGCGCCAGGCCTGGCGCGGCGGGGCTGTGGTGGCGGTCCTGGACCCCCGCCCCGTGTCCCTTCCCTTCCAGTTCCAGCACCTGCCGGTGCGGCCCGGCGAACTGGAGGCGGCGCTGGCGGCCTTAGGTAAGCAGGCGCTGGCCACGGAGCCTCCGAATTTGGCGAGCACCGCCCGGGAGTTCTACGCCGCCCTGCCCGGGGAATTCCCCGGGACCTGGGCCGTCGGCGCCCTGGAGGACCTGGCGGCCCGTTTGGCCCAGGCCCGGCGTCCGGTCATCGTCTGCGGCCCCGACCTTGCTCCGGCGACCACCATCGACCTGGCCGCGGACCTGGCCCTGCTCCTGAGGGCCGCGGGGAAAGAAGCCGGGGTCTTTTTCCTGCTGCCCGGTCCCAATGCCTTCGGCGCGGCGTTGCTGACCGGTGAAGCAGCCCGTTCCGGCCTCCTGGACGCCATTGAATCGGAGCAGGTCAAGGCCCTGGTCCTGGTGGAATGCGACCCCTTCCGGGATTTCCCGGACCGGGAGCGCCTGACCCGGGCCCTGGAGCGGCTGGAATTCCTCCTGGTGCTGGATTATCTGCCTTCCGCCGCGGCCCGGCAGGCCCACGTGTTTTTGCCTACGGTCACGGTATTTGAGCGCACCGGCTCCGCCTACGTCAACCAGGAAGGCCGCCTGCAGTGGGCGCCGCCGGTGCATTTCGGCGGCCTCCCCGTCAACCAGATCAGCCCGGAGAGGCACCCGCCCCGGACCTTCCTCAACTTTGTCCCCGGCAGCGACCCCAAACCAGCGGGGGCAATTCTGGAGGAGCTGGCCCGGACCCTGGATAGCCCTCTGGATGCCGGAAATCTCTGGGACTGGCTGGCCGGGAACCGCAACCCGGCTTTTACCCGGGCCGCCTCGGTCTCTGACCACCCCGAGGGAGTCCGGCTGCTCCCGGAGGAGCAACGCCAGCGAGATTTTCTCTCCCGACCGGCGGCCCCCGCCGCCCCGCCGCCGGGCCACCTGGAGCTTCTCCTGGTGGAGGCCGCCTTCGGCACCGAGGAACTGGCCGGCTACTCGCCTTATATCCGGCAGGTGGAGGAGGCCCCCCGGCTCTTCATGTCTGCCGCGGACGCAGCGCGCCTTGGGGTCGACGGCGGCCCGGTGGCCCTGGACCTGCCCCGGGGGCCGATGATCGTAAACCTGCGCCTTGCCGACGACCTGGCCCCCGGAGTCCTGGTGCTGCCCCGGCACCGGCAGTTGGCGTGGCAAAAACTGGCGAGTTGGCCGGCGCTGGTGCCCGAAAGCGCCATCCGGAAGGCTTCCGAGGTGATTCCATGACGCTGACGCTCTGGGCTGCCGGGGTTCTGCTGCTTATTCTCAAGCTGGCCGTGGTGCTGCTGGCGCTGCTCCTCCTGGCCGCCTACCTCATCTACCTGGAGCGGCGGCTCCTGGGCTGGTTCCAGTTGCGCCTGGGCCCCAACCGGGCGGGGCCCTGGGGACTGTTGCAGCCTCTGGCCGATGCCGTGAAGCTGCTCACCAAGGAAGACTTCGTGCCCGCCGGGGCCGACCGGCTGGTGTTCCTTTATGCCCCCGCAGTGGTGGCGGCCAGCGCCCTGATGATCTTTGCGGTGATCCCCTTTGCCCGGGGCTGGACCTTCCGCGGCCAGGCCATCCCCGCAGTGGTCGTGGACCTCAACGTGGGCCTGCTCTACGTCCTGGCCCTGTCTTCCATCGCGGTTTACGGCGTGGCCCTGGGGGGCTGGGCCTCCAATTCCAAGTTCTCCCTCCTGGGCGCTATCCGGGGCGCGGCCCAGATGATCAGCTACGAGCTATCGCTGGGCCTGTCCCTGGTCCCCATCGTCATGCTGGCCCGCTCCTTCTCCCTGGTGGACATCGTCCAGGCCCAGGCCCGCTGTCCCTTTATCCTGCTGCAACCCCTGGGTTTTCTTATTTTTTTCGTCAGTTCCGTGGCCGAAATGAAGCGCTTGCCCTTTGACATTCCGGAAGCCGAAAACGAGCTGGTGGCCGGCTACCACACCGAGTACAGCGGCATGCGCTTCGGCCTCTATTTCCTGGGGGAATACGTCACCATGGTGACCCTGGGGGCCCTGGTGGCCGTCTTTTTCCTGGGGGGCTGGCGGGGGCCGCTGCTGCCGCCCCTGCTCTGGTTCTTTCTCAAGGTCTCCCTGGTGGTCTTTGTCATCATCTGGTGCCGGGCCGTCCTGCCCCGGCCGCGCTACGACCAGCTCATGCACCTGGGGTGGAAGATCCTCATCCCCCTGGCCCTGGTCAACATCGTCGTCACCGGCGGCGTCCTGCTGGCATTGGCTCATTGATCTCGCCGTTAGGAGGTGGAACATGATTTTTACCGCTGATCCCGTGGAAAAAACGCCCCCCGGCGCGGGGCACAGCAGCTTCGATCTCATCGAGGCGCCGAAATTTTTTGCCGGACTGAAGTTAGGGCGCGGCATCACCTTTTTGGACCTGGGCTGCGGGGAAGGCCACTACACCCTGGCCGTGGCCGACGCCATCGGGAAAGACGGCCTCATCTACGCCCTGGACCTGTGGCAACCGGGCATCAAGGCCCTGGAGGAACAGGCGGCCGCGGCCGGACGGCGGAACATCAAGGCCATCCTTACCGATATCAGCAAGCCCTTTCCCCTGGCTGACCAGAGCGTGGACGTGGCCCTCATGGCCACGGTGCTCCACGATCTCCTGGAGTTCGGCCTGGGCGACGCCGCCCTGAAGGAAACCGCCCGGGTGCTCAAACCCGGAGGCACCCTGGCCATTGTGGAATTTAAAAAAATCGAAGGCCCGCCGGGCCCGCCCCTCAGGGTCCGCCTGGCCCCCGAAGAGGTGGAAATGGTGGTGACGCCGCATGGTTTCCGAAAAACCCGGCGGACGGAGGTGGGGCCGTTTAACTATCTTATTTTATTCGCTAAAGAAGCCTAGGGGATTAATCGGACGATGCACCAGCCGCGCAGTTACTGGAGAATAACCGGGCGGGCCCTGGCCGGGCTGGGGGAGGCCTTTGCCGAGGTGCTCCGGCACCTGTTCCGGCGGCCCGTTACCGAGGAATACCCCGAATACAAGCGGCCCCTGCCCATCCGGTCCCGGGCCCGCATCATCCTCACCCGGGACCCCGACGGCGATGAGCGCTGCGTGGCCTGTTTCCTGTGCGCCGCGGTCTGCCCCGTGAGCTGCATCTCCATGGAAGGGGCGGAGCGCCGGGACGGGCGCCGCTTCGCCCCCTGGTTCCGCCTCAACTTCGCCCGCTGCATTTACTGCGGCCTGTGCGAGGAGGCCTGCCCCACCCTGGCTATCCAGCTGACGCCGGATTACGAGTTTTGCGAATCCGACCTCCTGACCATGGTGGCGGAAAAAGAGGACCTGCTGGTGGACCACGGCGGCAAGGATCACCGCTACAACTTTTACCGTTATGCCGGCGTCGCCATGGTGGGCGACAAGGGCACCCACATCGGCGAAGCCAGGCCGGTGAACCTCAAGAGCAATCTGCCATGAGCCTGCACGCTCTCATCTTTTATCTCCTGGGAGCCGTCATTTTGGCGGCCACCGCCCTGGCCGTCACCCGGCACAACATGATGCACGCGGTGATTTACCTGGTAATCTCCTTCCTGGCCACCGCCCTGCTGTTCTACCTTCTGGGCGCGCCGCTGCTGGCGGCCCTGGAAGTCATCATTTACGCCGGGGCCATCATGGTCCTTTTCCTGTTCATCCTCATGATGCTGGAGATCGGCAAAAGCGAGAAAAGCCCCGGAGCCTACCTGCTCCAATGGCTGCCGGCCCTGGGTCTGGGAGCCGTTTCCCTGGCAGTCGCCACATTCTTGCTGCTAACCCAGGCCGGGGCCGGCGCGGTGCTGCAATCCGCTGTGGCCCCGCCCCCGGCCTTCGGCCGTTTTCTGTTCCAGCGTTACTGGTTGGCGGTGGAAATCGCCTCGTTCCTGCTGCTGGTCGCCCTGGTTGGGGCCCTATATCTGGGCCTGGAGCGCCGGGACCGGAGTGGAGGTTGACATGGCGCCCCTCGTTCCTCACAGTCACGTGCTGGTGCTGGCGGCCGCCGTCTTTGTACTGGGCGCCGTCTGCGTGGCAGCCCGCCGCAACCTGCTGATGATCCTCATCGGGGTGGAGGTCATGCTGAACGCCGCGGGCCTCGCCTTCGTGGGCGCCGCCCTGGCCTGGCGGCAACTGGAGGGCCAGGCCTTTGTCATCTTCATCATGGCGGTGGCCGCCTCGGAAGTATCGGTGGGCCTGGCCTTGATCGTCTATTCCCAACGCCGCACCGGCACGGTGGACGCGGACCGCTACAATCTGATGAAGGGCTGAGATGAAGGCCGTAATTCTCCTATTACTGCTTTTTCCTTTGGGAAGCGCCGTCTTCAACGCGGTGGCAGGCACCCGCCTGCCCCGGCGGCTGGTGGAAACCGTGGCCTGTCTGGGGGTCCTGGGGGCCCTGGGGATGGCCGCCGTGGCTCTGGTCCTGGCCGGCGGCCGGGCCCATGACCTGACCCTGCTCCCCTGGTTCGGGGCCGGCGGGTTCTCCGCCGCCATGAACGTCCACTTTGACCCCCTGGCCGCGGTCATGGCCCTGATGGTCACCTTTGTGGCCGCCGTCATTCACCTCTATTCCGTGGCCTTCATGCGGCAGGAGTCGGATTATGTCCGCTATTTCTGCTGCCTGAATCTCTTCGTCTTCGCCATGCTGGTGATCACCGTGGCGGACAGCCTCCTCTTCGTCTACCTGGGCTGGGAGGGGGTGGGGTTCTGCTCCTATGCCCTCATAGGCTTCTGGTACCGGGACCCGGCCAACGCCGACGCCGGCCGCAAGGCCTTTATCTGCACCCGCATCGGCGACGTAGCCTTTGGGGTGGCCCTGGCCCTGTTTTTCGTCCGTTTCGATAATTTTTCCATCTCTTATGTCAATGCCCACGCCCCGGCTCTAAGTCCCGTCCTGGCCACGGTCCTGGCCCTGCTGCTCCTGTTGGCCGCGGTGGGCAAATCCGCCCAGCTTCCCCTGACGGTGTGGCTGCCCGACGCCATGGCGGGGCCCACCCCGGTCTCCGCCCTGATTCACGCCGCCACCATGGTCACCGCCGGCGCTTACCTGCTCATGCGGCTCTTCCCGGTGGTCCAGATTTCCCCCACGGCCATGCTGGTAATCGGCGCGGTGGGGGCCGTGACCACCCTGTACGGTGCCGGCGCGGCCCTGGCCCAATGGGATATCAAGAAAATGCTGGCCTTCTCCACCATCAGCCAGGTGGGCTATATGTTTTTGGCGGTGGGGGCCGGCGACATCGTGGGCGGCCTTTTCCACCTGGTGTCCCACGCCTTCTTCAAGGCTCTGCTTTTTCTGGCCGCGGGCATCGTCATCCAGGCCCTGGCCGAGGAGCACAACATCTTTCGCATGGGCAACCTGCGCCGCCTCCTTCCCCAGGTCTATTGGCTGTTCCTGGCCGGCGCCGTCTCCCTGAGTGCCTTTCCGCTCCTGGGCGGGTTCTTCAGTAAGGACCGCATCCTGCTGGCCACCTTCATTCATCCTGGCGGCGCCTACAAGATTTTCTGGTTCATCGCGCTGGCGGCGGCCTTCCTGACCCCGCTGTACACCTTCCGAGCCTTCTTCGTGGCCTTTCCCAACCGTCCCGGCGGCCGCGGGGCCGACGAGATTCACCCCACTCCCGCCTTCATGGCCCGGGTCCTGTGGCCCCTGGCGGTTTGCGCCCTGGGAGACGGCCTGCTGAACCTCCCGGGGGGAATTGGCAAGAACTTTCTGGGGCACTATCTGGCCGCGGTGCCCGGGGCCCGGCCGGACCTGGCCGCGGGGCTGGCCACCGAATGGGCCATGGGTATCACCAGCGCCGCCATTGTGGTGATCTCCATGGTGCTGGCCTATCTGCGTTATGGCCGCGGGCCCGCCCCCGAACCGGCCATCGCCGGATTCTGGGAGGTCCTGTTCACCGGATTTTACCTGGACCGCCTCTATCAGCTCATCTTCGTTAAGCCTTATCAGGCCGCCTCCTTCTGGCTGTGGCGCCAGGTTGACGACCGCTGGGACCGGGGCCTGGTGGCCGCCGCCGAGGCCGCCTTCCGGGCCTATTGGGCCTTCACGGAGTTACTCTGGCTCAAGGTGGACGAAGTCTTGCTGGATGACGGAGTGGTGAAAACCGCCTCTGGCCTGGAGGCCGCCTCCCGGGGTCTGGGCCGTTGGACCACGGGGCGGCTTTCCACTTATCTCGCCATGCTGCTTCTGGGATTGACCCTGTTTTTCGGCGCTTTAGGGGTAAGCTGGCTCTTACGGTAACGGAGGCTTCGGCATGCTTCGCTTTCCCATACTTTCCATTATCATCTTCTGGCCCATCGCGGGAAGCTTTCTGGCCCTGGCCGCCTCCCGCCGCCCCCGCCTGGTGCGCTGGGTCAGCCTGGGGGTGACCCTGGTGGAGGTGGGTCTGGTGGCCTACCTGTTTTTCCTGAATCTTAAGCCCCATTCGGGACCCCTGGGCACCTGGCTGCTGCTGGAGGACCATCCCTGGATCGAGTGGCTGGGCGCCAGATACAGCCTGGGGCTGGATGGCATCAGCCTGATGCTGATTGCTCTTACAGCCTTCGTCAATGTCTTCTGCGTCCTCATCTCCTGGGAGGCCATTGCCGAGAAGGTGGGGGGCTTCTTTTTCTTCCTCCTGTTCCTGGAGGGGACCCTGGCCGGCCTCTTCCTGGCCAACGACCTGCTGCTCTTTTATCTGTTTTGGGAAATCCAGATCATCCCCATGTTTTTCCTGGTGGGCATCTGGGGCCACAAAAACCGCATCCACGCCGCGGTCAAGTTCCTCCTTTATACTCTGACCGGCAGCCTCCTGATGCTCATCGCGCTTCTCGCCCTCTATATCATCCATGGCCGGGAAACCGGAGTTTACACCTTTTCGGTGTACCAGTTGGTGCAGCATGGTCCCTTAAACTTCACCACCGAACTACTGCTGTTCCTGGGCTTCGTAATCGCCTTCGGCATCAAGATTCCGCTGATCCCGGTGCACACCTGGCTGCCGGACACCCACACCGAGGCCCCCACCGCGGGGAGCGTGGACCTGGCCGGACTGCTCCTCAAAACCGGGGTTTATGCCTTTTTCCGCTTTGCCATCCCGCTCTTTCCCAACGCCTCCGGTCTTTTCGGGCCGCTGCTTTTCGTCCTGGCCGTGGGCGGCCTCTTTTATGCCGCCTGGGTGGCCCTGGCCCAAACCGACCTCAAGCGGCTGGTGGCCTACTCCAGCATCTCCCACATGGGCATGATCGTCATAGGCGTCACCGTCTGGAACGCCATCACCCTGAACGGCGCGGTCCTGCAGATGATCAACCACGGCATCTCCACTTCGGCCCTGTTCATCATGGTGGGCATGCTGGACGAACGCCTGGGGTCCCGGGACTTTGCGGTCCTGGGCGGCCTCTGGGACAAAATGCCGGTTTTCAGCGCCTTCTTCCTGTTTTTCGCCCTGTCGTCCCTGGGGCTGCCGGGCCTCAACAACTTCGTGGGGGAGATGCTCATCCTGGTGGGCACCTTCAAACATAAGCCGGCCATAGCCATCCTGGGCTTTGTGGGCATCGCTTTCGGGGTGATCTATATCTTGCGGATGGTCCAGGACGCCCTCTTCGGCGAGCGCCGCACCGAGCAGGAGGTCTGGGACGTCAATTTCCGGGAGGTGGTCATCCTGGCCACCATGGCCTTGGCGGTGCTCTACATCGGCTTGCATCCCGGACCGGTCCTGGGGGTGCTGGACCCGGCGGTTAGCCGCATGGTCCAGGAAACGGCCCAGTTCGCCCTGTTAAGGATGTAGGGGGGCACCCAGGTCCACCCCTACAAGATATTTAAGGTAAGGAGATGGTATGAATGAGTTTCTTCGGCGGTGATACCCTATTGGCCAAAAGCTGATGGGGTAGACAGGTTACAGGCTGGATACAGTCCTTGAGGCCTTGGACCTCGATAAGGAGATTAGTCAGA
>Ga0315268_10000643_pt1 | contig 40507 bp, 45 predicted proteins | sample C1_top_MG_FD_204535 | JGI IMG/M metagenome (GOLD analysis project Ga0315268, IMG submission 204535) | Sediment microbial communities from Yellowstone Lake, YNP, Wyoming, USA - C1_top | ecosystem: Environmental > Aquatic > Freshwater > Lake > Sediment | place: USA: Wyoming | collected 2017-08-01
GTTATGTCCCGGCAGGACAGATTGTGCATTTTACGCCCCAGATAATTATAGGTTGTTTTATTGGCGCCATTGTTTTAGGGGTTTTATCAGGCATTTGGCCGGCATACCGGGCAGCAAAAATGCGGCCTATTGAGGCAATTAGAAGCGGAGAGTAAATGAAGCCCAAGCTTATGGAGCTATGAAATAGCGACATAAGTTTGATGGCTGAATTTATCCTCGACAATTTTTGAGTTTAAGGTTGAATTCAATATCCCCACATTTCAAAAATTGTCGAGGATTCAATTCGCACTTATAACTTACTTACTCTTCGTGTTCGTAAGTTATGTGCTCATTGAAGAAGTGGAGAGTAAAATGGAGAATAATGGATGTGTCATAAAAGCAGAAGCATTAAGAAAGGTATATCACCTTTACGCAGAAGAGATAGTCGCGCTTAAAGGCATAAATGTCCTGATAAAAAAAGGTGAGTTTGTTTCTGTTATGGGTCCTTCAGGCGCAGGCAAGACTACGTTTCTGAATCTTGTTGGATGTTTAGATAAACATACCGAAGGTAAGCTTGAGGTGCTAGGCAAAGACCTTAATTCTTTAAACGAAGGCCGACAGCGTAATATGCGCCTGCATCATTTAGGTTTTGTCTTCCAGGAGTTTTTTTTGGTGAAAGACCTGACCGCCCTTGAGAATGTGCAGTTACCGATAATCTTTGCCGATGACTATAAAAATTTAGGCTGGGCAAAGCATCTTCTGGAACATGTGGGTTTAGCCAAAAGGATGAATTATCTACCTAAGGAATTATCAGGTGGAGAGATGCAGCGTGTTGCTGTGGCGCGGGCATTGGCTAATAAGCCGGATATACTCTTGGCTGATGAACCTACGGGAAATCTGGACACTAAGAATGCCCAGGGTATTTATGATTTATTCAGACAGTTAAGCAAAGAAGAAAAAATCACTATTGTTGCTGCCACGCATAATGTAAAACTTGCTTATCAAGCAGATAGAGTTATCCATCTGCGCGAGGGCAACATTGAGAAAGACGAGGTAATTGTAAAATCTTAATGGAGGCTTTAGATGGATGAGACAATAGTATTAGAGGCAAAAGAATTAAGGAAATATTATACCCGTGGCTCAGAGACAGTTAAGGCGCTCGATGGAGTTGATTTTGCTATTCGTCAGGGCGAGATTGTGGCTATAGTCGGGCCGTCAGGGTCAGGCAAAACTACGCTGATGAACCTAATTAGCTGTTTAGATACTCCCACTTCGGGTATTCTTAACATTGGAGGAGATGATGTAACGCATTTCAAAGAATCTCAACTTATTGGTATCCGGCGTAAATATATTGGTTTTATTTTTCAGCAGTTTTACCTTATACCAAATCTTTTTGCGGTAGAGAACGTGGAACTGCCACTTATCTTCGCTAAAAAGCCCATCGATAAAGGTAAGATATACAGTGTTATTGAAACCGTGGGATTAAAAGGCAGGGAGCGTATTCCGGCATATATGCTTTCCGGCGGGGATAAACAACGCATTGCCATTGCCCGTTCATTAATCAATGAACCGAAGCTTTTGATTGCTGATGAGCCAACGGGGAAATTGGAGATAAAAGTAAGGGATCAATTAGTAGAGCTATTCAGGCAATTATCCAAGAAAGGAATTTCTATATTTATCGCTACCCATGATTTAGAATTAGCAGCCATGACTCAGCGTATCATTCATTTGCAAGACGGCAAGATTATTTCAAAAGAGCAATCGATGTTGTATCATTAAAGGAAAGGTCTATAATTTTTGCTGCGCTTCCTGCATCGATGAGTTCAAAAAAGACCCGCAAAAATATATTAAAGAAGTACATTGACAAAGATTTCAGCCACTAATTCCCTTCCAACAAAATCCCTTAAAAAACTAAAAACTTTTGATATAATAGATAGATATCAATTCGTCTTAGAGACAAAATATTAGGTGAAGAATAGGGGACAGGTATTGGTTAACTGGAAAAGCTTTTATCCGCTGTTACGCATATTTTTAATCCTGGGGTTAGCCTGGATTTATCTTAAGCATATTGAAAATACCGCGCTTTTTCAACCGGAAGAAAAAATAGAGTCCTCCCCTAAGGAATTAGGTCTTGATTTCCAGGATATATTTTTTAAGACATCCGATAATGTAATGCTTGACGGCTGGTTTATTCCCGCCAATAATGCGCAATATACAATCCTCTTTTGCCACGGTAACGCCGGAAATATCAGCCATCGCCTTGATAAGATAAAATTTTTTAATGACCTGGGGTGTAATGTTTTTATATTTGACTACCGCGGTTACGGCAAGAGTAAAGGCAGCCCTTCTGAAAAAGGCCTTTATATTGATGTAAAGTCAGCTTATGAATATTTATTATCCCGCCCGATAAATGCACAGGAGATTATCGGTTTTGGGGAGTCTTTGGGAGGTGCAATTATCATTGATTTGGCTTTTAAGAATAAGATACGCGCTTTGATAACAGAGAACACTTTTTCCAATGTGAAAGATATGGCAAAATTTATCTATCCGCTTATCCCTTACCGGGTATTCTCAAGCCGCCTGGATTCGCTTGGTAAAATAAAATCAATAACTATCCCTAAGTTTATGATATGCAGCCTTGATGACGAGGTTATTCCTTATAAACTGTCTAAAAAGCTCTACGATGCTGCTCCTGCCCCGAAGGAATTGATGGAGATACGCGGCGGACACAACGAAAGTTTCCTTGATTCGGCAAGAGTTATAAAAGAAAGGATAGGCGGTTTTCTAAATAGGCTCTCAAAATAAATTACTCGATATTTTTTTCATATATTAAAAAGGAGATCAGAAAATGGACAAATATCGCTGCTTAGTATGCGGTTATATTTATGACCCGCAAAAAGGGGATCCGGATAACGGAATAAATCCCGGCATACTTTTCGAGGATTTACCCGCTGACTGGGTTTGCCCTGAGTGCGGGGTGGGCAAGGACGAGTTTGAAAAAGCCGGCTAAACCAAATTAGAAAACAAATCAGAAAGGGGTTGTTATGTCCGCTATAAAAATATGTCCCGATGTATACTGGGTAGGTGTAGTGGATTGGAATATAAGGCATTTCCACGGCCATACCTACCAGACGAAAAGAGGCACTACCTATAACGCCTATTTGATTCTGGACGAAAAGATAGCGTTGGTGGATACCGTATCCGCCGCTTTTTCCGGGGAGATGATTGATAATATAAAACAGATTGTCGAGCCTGGAAAGATAGACTATATTATCGCCAATCACGTCGAAACAGACCACTCGGGAGCATTGCCCGAGATACTTAAGCTGTGCCCGAAAGCAAAAGTTTTTTGCACCGCTAAAGGCAAGTCCGGCCTGTATAAGCATTATTACGGCAACTGGGATTTCCAAGTGGTAAAAACCGGCGATACCCTGCCGTTGGGGAAAAAAACATTGTCTTTTATCGAAGCGCCTATGATTCACTGGCCGGACAGCATGTTCACCTATTGCCGGGAAGAAAAGTTGCTTTTGCCTAATGATGCCTTCGGGCAGCACTACGCTGCGAGCGAAAGGTTCGATGATGAGGTTGACCAGGCGATACTTATGGATGAGGCGCTGAAATATTATGCCAATATTCTTTGGCCCCTCAGCCCCATAATCTTAAAGAAACTCGATGAAGTCCGGAAATTAAACATCCCCATCGAAATAATCGCACCCAGCCACGGCATCATCTGGCGCAGGGACCCCGCGAAAATAATAAACTCTTACCTGTCCTGGTCCAAGAATGAACATAAGCCAAAAGCGGTCATTGTATATGAGACAATGTGGGGTGCAACCGAGAAGATGGTATATAGGATAGCCGGTGCAATAGCGGATTGCGGCATTAGCGTCAGGGTCTTTGATATAAACCGCTCTGACCGCACTGAGGTGGTGGCGGAAATGTTTGATAGCAAGGCATACATTATCGGTTCTTCCACTCACGATAATGATATGCTGCCCAATATTGCCGGATTCCTGGGATTTTTAAAAGGGCTGAAGGTAAAGAACAGGCTTGCTTTTGCATTCGGTTCTTACGGCTGGGCAGGCGGGGCGGTAAAAAACATTGAAGATACCTTTAAGGATGCAGGTATAGAAACCGGGCAGCCGTCTCTGAGTATTCAATATGTCCCTGATGAAAACGAACTTACAAAATGTTACCAGTGGGGTAAGAGTCTCGCCGAAAAGATAAAGAACAGCATAAAGGTGCGGGAGGGATAAATGATTTTCATATTCTTTATTTACGGATTAGCTTTTTTTACCTTGGGGCTGGCGATATTTCTCTATCCCAAAAAAGACAGCGTATTTAACCTGGCGAATAAACTATGGTTAATAGCTGCTTTTGGAATTATCCATGGGATAAATGAATGGATAGATATGTTTACTCTTATTACTAAGCCGGGCGGTTCGGAAGTTTTTAAAATTGTAGGTTTACCGGTTTTGGTGGCTTCATATCTGTTCCTATTGGAGTTTGGCGTAGGGGTTATTACTGAGACTAAAAAGAAGTATTCTATATTAAAGGTATTGCCGGCATTTTTATTTATTGTCTGGATAGCCGCAACCGTATTAAGCAGCCAGAGGTTTCTGTTAGGGAGTATTTGGGCTAGATATCTATTAGGTGCGCCGGGGATATTTTTAACTGCTTATGCATTGTTTTTGCAGGTACCCCAATTTAAAGACGCAAATTTACCCGGCATTGTCAAAAATGTGAAACTGGCAATAGCTGCCTTCTTCTGTTACGGAATCTTTTCAGGTTTAATTGTGCCGAAAGCAGGATTCTTCCCCGCCTCGGTTTTTAACTACACGGGATTCATGGAGATAACCGGTATCCCTGTCCAGCTTTTCCGTGCTGTTTGTGCTGTGGTTGCAGCTTTTGCCATGATTCGCGTCCTAAGCATATTCGAATGGGAAACCAAAATCAGCATAAGAAACGCAAAGGAGTTTACCGAAAACATTCTTAACACAATGCAAGACGGATTAATTATTATTGACCGCGATTGCACCATTAAATTTATGAATAAAATATTTTTGCAAACTTTTGGAAAAGAAGTAATCGGAAAGAAATGTTACGAAGTTCTTAATATGGATAAAGAAAAATGTAATTTATGCCCCTCAATAGGTTATGTTAATTTAGGAGAAACCAAAACAGTTGAAAATTCTCAGGTAATAAAAAATAAATTCTTTTTGGTGTCGCAGACGAACATGCGGGGACAAGATGGTTCTTTAGTGTTCTTGGAAGTATTCCGCGATATTACTAAGCTCAAGGAACTAGAACGGATGAAGGAAGACCTTACCCATATGATAATTCACGATTTAAACAATCCGCTTATGGGTATCTCGGTCGAAATGCAGCTGTTGAAGATGGACGGGGAAAATTTTAGCCAGGAACAAAGGGAAAAGTTGGATATGGCTCTTCTGGCAAGCGAAGATTTAAAAAGGATGATCAATAATCTGCTCGATATCAGCAAAATGGAAGAAGGCAAGCTTACTTTACGTTACGAGGGGTTTCAACTCGGAAATTTTGTTAAGGAGGTAGTTGAGCAAATGAGCCTTATTGCTCAGAATGAAGACAAAATAATCTCTCTCGAAGTCGGTGAAGACATGCCGGATATATCAGCAGACAAAGAGATTATAAAACGGGTTATATCCAATCTGCTCAATAATGCAATTAAATATTCGCCTTTAAAAGCAACTATCTTTGTAAAAGCATTCTTTAAACAGGATGATAAGAATTTTTATATTCAGGTCAAGGATTTTGGCGAAGGCGTCCCTGAAGAGTATTTAGATAAGATTTTCGATAAGTTTGCTCAACTTGAAGACAGAAAAGCAGAAATGGGACATGGTTTAGGCTTGACTTTTTGTAAAATGGCGGTAGAAGCCCATGGCGGCAAGATCTGGGTAGAAAGCGAGCCCGGTAAAGGAAGCACATTTTATTTTACCATACCTCTTAAGAGAAGGAGGGAATAATGTTTCGCAATATCTTGATTGTAATCGTGCTTATCAGTATATGTCTGGTGTCAAGCGGCTGCATAGCGCTTTTAGCCGGCGCCGGCGGGACAGTATTATGGCAGGGAGGTAAGGTTATCTCTGAAGAAAGTGCGTCCATGCAGCGTGCAGCTTCCGCTACTAAAGCTGCTTTTAAGGCTAAAAATATTACTCTCACAGATGAAGTTACAAAAAACACGGTTGTTCAGCTCCGCGGTGAAGATCCAACCCACACTAAGGTTGCAGTTGATATCTTTGATAAAGGCAGAAACAACAGCCGTATTGAAATACGCGTAGGTTTAGGAGAGGAAATTACCGGCCGAGACCTTCTTATGCTGATTAAACAGAGATTATAGGGATAAATTCCCCGAATTAAAAATGTCAATATGCGTTTTCTTGTTTACTTTCGGCTGGCCGTTGGTTACAGTGGCTCGGGATGGCGCTGGAAGTTTTGCGGAAGATAAGTGCTTTGGAATAAAAGAGTCAGAGAATCTTTGTTATTAATGGGCGATTTTTTGGAATGTGGCATAATGTGAAATAATATTGAATTTTCCACGCGATATTCTCACTATCAAATTTTGTCTTCCTAGTCACTACCATACAAAAGCCATTAATCATGATAAATTGTTAGGTAAGATAGAGCTTGACATTTTTACCAAACAAAGTATAATTTTATTAGTATAATGTTTGGTAAAGGAGAATAAACATGGGTGTGATCAAGGGAGTGTTAAAAGAAGAACTGCAAAACTCTCGCGATATGCTGAAAGGCTATCAGAGAGAGATCTCTAAAATTAAAGGCTGTCTTATACGCAAGAAGATAGGCAGACGTTATTATTATTATTTGGTAAAAAGGCAGGGTAAGAAGGTGAAGTTTATATACAAAGGGCCTATTTCGGAGCAAGTAAAGAAAGCTTACACCGAACAAAGAAAAATGCTTAATAAATATAAGAAGCTATTGTTGCAAGTTAAGAATCAGATTAAGTTCATAAAGAGGGCATTGCGTGGAAAAGAAACAGCATGAATTGTGCCTTGAAATCTTAAGGCGGTTCAACAAAGCCGGCATACTTAAAGACATCATTCTTATCGGTAGTTGGAGCGCTTATTTTTACAATGAATATTTCGCCGGTACTTCGTATTTGGACCGCGCGGCATTGAAAACCAGAGATATAGATTTCTTAATACATGATCCCGCTAAGATAAGGCATGAGGTTAATGTACCAGAGCTGCTTTATGATCTTGGTTTTGTTATAATCTACAAAGGAAACAAAGGATATATTAAGCTTGAGCACCCTGACTTATTGCTCGAGTTTTTAGTTCTGGAGAAGGGCAGGGGTATAGATAAGCCCTTTCCTTTGCCGAAATTAGGTATAAATGCAGTAGCCTTAAGATTTCTTAACTTTCTGTCGTCTAATACAATTAAGGTTAAAATAGAAGATTTTTATGTGATATTACCTCATCCGGCTAATTTTGCGCTGCATAAGCTGATTATATTCCAGCGAAGGCTCAGAGAAGATAAAGCGGTAAAGGATAAAAATATCGCTATCGAAATCCTTAAGTCGTTAATCGATAAAGGCGAATCACCCATAATTAAGCGGATATTTAATTCGATTCCGCAAAAATGGCAGAAGAAAGTTATAAAAGGATTGGAAGAAGCTAAGGAGAAAGAAATTCTATCTATGATGGCCGTTGGTGTAAGTACCGCGATATTATTTTAGGCATTTTAAAGGGGTTAAGTGATTTAGAGTAAAGAAGTTGCGGAAAAATTTCCACTGCTTGCAAACTATTTCTAATGTTGCATAATGTGAAGCAATGTTAAGCAATATAGAGGAGAACAGCGTTATTTAGTCCATTTCCATAATTTTAGAAACTAAATTTATAGTTGACATCTACTTAACAGATGTCAACTTTTATTGAAAAGAATTGACATCTCAAAAACAGCTGTAGGTGAGCCATTTGGCCTACGTAATTTACTTGACAAAATAATCAATTATGGTAATTTATTACCATAAACATGGTGAAAAGATGATATCCTTACGTTCAAAAGTGGCAATAAAATTACTGGATTATTATTTCCTTAATCCGGATGCTCAACATTATATTAATGAGCTGGCAAGGATCTTAGAGCTTGATCCTAAAAATACAGAGACTAAACTTAAGGAATTTGAAAAAGAAGGCCTTTTTAAAAGCGAATTTCGCGGAAAGCAAAGGTATTTCTTTCTTGCAAAAGATAATCCCGTTTTAGAGCATTATCGCCAGATTTTCCTAAAGACCCATGGCATAGAAAAGATGCTTAAAGATATGATAGGCGGCATCAAAGGGATTAAGGAGGCATATCTATTCGGCTCATACGCAAGCAACAAGATGGATTCTTCAAGCGATATCGATCTTTTGATTATTGGCACGCACTCGGTTTTGGAATTACAGAGGCTTATAGCCGGAATGCAAAAGGACACAGGCAGAGAATTCAATGTAGCGAATTTAAGCCCAAAAGAATTCGAGGCAAAGAAAAGGAATAGAGACCCTTTTATAAACAGGGTCTTTAAAACCAAAATTATACGGCTTGTATGATTAATTTTGAGAGTCAATACTTTCAAAAACTGGCATTTAAAGAAGAACAAATCGATCAATTCTTAAAGTCCGCCTTGCATGACCTTAAGATTGCTGAATCATCGGACATTCCGGATGTCATTTTTAAATTCAGTTATGATGCTCTTATAAAATTAGGTATCGCGTTAATCGCCAAAAAAGGGTATAAAATAAGAAGTACAACCGGCCATCATGTTAAGATTTTGGAGAAACTAAGCCAAATCCTTAAAGAAGAAGATATCCTTGTGCTTGGCAATAAGATGAGGCAGGAGCGCAACGTTAATCTTTACGACGGCGGATTTTTTGTAGGAGAGAAGGATAGTCTTGAGTATCTCAAATTTGTCAAGAGCAGTTTTAAAAAAGCGGGAATTTAAAGGATAACAGGATATATTAACCTAGACGCCTTAAAGGTGCCTAGGTTTTTATTTTAGTCAGAAATCTTATTAGATATAAGGATTCCTGTTTGGTCATTGGTGTAAGTACCGCGTGATGATTTTGGGGATTCTAGGAGAATAAGCTAAAATAGAGTGCGGATTATGATAAAGTCAAAGTGGTTATTTTTATTGATATTGCTTTCAATAACAGTTTTCTTGAAGAGTTGTTCTAATGAATGCGGCGGTGAGGATTTTTCTACCCATACGTTTTCTATAGGATTTATTTTTCCATATTTCGACATTGCTATCTGTACCGTATGGGAGCCTGTAGTAACCTTTCCTTATAATACCTTTTTAGCAATCAGTATTAACCTGCTTTTTATTTTTATAGGTTTATTAATAATATCCAAAATAAATTTAGTTAAGTGGAATAAGTCCTTATCAAAATTAGCTCTTTCTTTGTTTATCAATATTATAATTTTTGATCTTTCTCTTTTTCGCCAGGATTGTAAATTTATTGAATGGCTGTATACCTACTATATTTATACGCCTATCTTAGGCATGTTTAAACTTTTGGAGCGAACGAGATTAATCAATCTCGGAGAACTTAATCTGTTATCGAGAATATACTTTGCAATTACAGTTATTGTTTTATATTTTGTTATTACAATATCAAAATTTATTTGGAGAAAAATAAGAAGGATAAGCCTTTATGGATAAAAAAGTTTTTCTGCGGACTTTCGGATGACCGATGGATGCGCTATAGGGGGACTATGGAGAAGATAGCGCAGGCTTTGGTGAAGTTAGGTTAGTTATTGTGAAATAGGCAGTTGTTTTTAGTGTAGCTGTTTTAAAATTAAATTGCTATAATAATATAAAAAGCTGGAATTGTGGAGTAATGTCTTATGGAGCAGTTAACTCAGAAGTGGTATTTTAGGAAAACCATATTGATAGTAGCTCTTTTAACCGTTGGTCCTTTAGCTTTACCATTGCTTTGGTTCAATCCATATTATAGTAAGAGACTAAAAATAATATTCAGTATAGCAGTTTTAATTATTAGCTATTATTTGTGGACCGCGCTAATGCATTCTCTTAATGTTTTAAAAAATGAATATCAATTAATTTTCCAGAATATATAGAATCAAAAAAAGGATGTTGTATGATGTATGAACATTATCGACAACCACTACTTCCCCGGTCTGCATTTATTATTCGATTCATACGTTGTGCATTTATATCCCTTGCATTACTGATTGTAACTATTTTTATTGGTGCTTTTGCTTATCATTATCTTGAAAAACTATCTTGGATTGATGCAATTTTAAACTCCGTTATGATTATGACTGGTTTAGGGATGGTTGCAGTGTTGAATACTTCAAAAGCAAAGATTTTTACCACCTTTTATGCCATATTTAGTACTATTGTTTTCTTCGCGATGATCGCTATATTATTTTCTCCTTTAATACATCGTTTTATGCACCGCTTCCATTTGGAAATTGACCGAAAAAGTAAAGTCGGATAAGAAATGCGCATTATTCTTATTGAAGACGAAAAGAAAGTATCTGATTTTATAAAGAGAGGCCTTAAAGAAGAAGGATATTCAGTTGATGTGGTCTATGATGGCGAAGAAGGATATTTTCAGGCTACAAGTGATGAATACGATGTCATTATTCTGGATTTAATGCTCCCTAAAATGGATGGCATAGCTCTCTGTAAGAAATTACGCGCAGAGAAAGTTACAACTCCTATTCTAATGCTTACAGCAAAGGATTCTGTTAATGATAAGGTAACTGGACTTGACTCTGGGGCCAATGATTACCTCACCAAGCCTTTTTCCTTTGAAGAATTACTTGCAAGAATTCGTGCACTCTTAAGAAAAAGTGAAACTGCCACACCTACAAAACTTCAGATAGGTGATTTAATATTGGACCTATTAACTCATAAAGTTACCCGCGCAGGTAAGGAAATTATCTTAACGAACAAGGAATATGCGTTATTGGAATATCTTATGCGTAACGCAGGCTCCATTGTCACCAGAACCATGATTTCTGAGCATGTCTGGGATATTAATTTTGACACCTTTACCAATGTAATAGATGTGTATGTGAATTACTTACGCAACAAAATTGACAAGGGAGATAAAAAGAAATTAATCCATACTGTTAGAGGAAGAGGTTACACGATTAGAGAGTAATAAGATGATTTTTAAGACCATACGATTTAAAATTATTTTTTGGTATACATTAGCATTAACGATAATAATTTCTTTATTTAGCATATCCCTTTACTCTAATTTCAAGAGTAATTTATATGGAGATTTGGATGATTTATTACAATTTAAAGCAGATGGTATCGCAGATTCTATTGATACTTATTGGGAGACGGAAAAATTAGATGCTCTAAAGGCAGGTATAAAGCAGGATGTTTTTAGTAAGATAAATAATATAAATTTTGTTAAGATTGCCCAGCGCTGGGTTAAAGAAAAATCAAATGACCCTAAATTGATGAATATTATTGTGCAGATATTCGATGCAGGTGGGAATAATATTGACTCTTCAAAAAATATTCCCAGCATAATGGTTCTCTCAAAAGAAAGCCTAAGGTTTGTATTAAAGGGTAATGGCCATTTTGATAATCTTAATATTGAATTGTCTGATAGAAAAACATTATCATTAAGAGCATTAACTACCCCAGTTATTGAAAATGGTAAAGTAGCCTATATTGTTCAGGTTACCAGCCCGTTAGCTCAAGTAGCAGCTGCATTAAATAGGTTAAGATTTACACTATTGTTGCTTTTACCTGTAGCTATTTTTTTAACAAGTATTGTAGGCTTATTTTTAGCAGAATTTACCTTAAAACCTCTTAAAAAAATAATTAAAACCGTACACCAGATTACAGCCGAAAATTTGAAATTAAGGGTAGATTTACCGGATACCAAAGATGAGATAAAGAAATTAGCAGATACCTTCGATGATATGTTAGAAAAACTTGATAAATCCTTTTCATCGCAGCAGCAATTTATTCATGATATATCCCATGAACTAAGAACCCCCCTTACTATCCTAAAAGGAGAACTCGAAGTAACGCTAAAAAAAGTTCGTTCTCAGAAAGAATATGAATCTATTTTGCATAGCAGTCTGGAAGAGCTGAATAAAATAAACCGCATTATAGAAAATCTATTGATGCTTGCCAGATTTGAAAATAAAGAAGCTATCCTTGAGATTAAGTCTTTGGATTTGAACCAACTAATACAAAATATCTTAGTTGACATAAAAATATTGTCAGAGCAAAAAGGTATTCAAATAAATTTTTCCTCACAAGAAAGCATAATCTTGAAAGCAGATGAAAACCAGTTAAGACGGGCTATATTAAATATTCTTGATAATGCAATCAAATATACCGCAGAGAATGGTAAGATTTTTGTAAAAATTGAGAAAGACAATAATGCTGCAAAAATAAAAATAAGCGACACTGGTATAGGGATAGCAAAAGAAAATTTACCTTTTATTTTTGACAGGTTTTATCGTGTGGATAAATCTCGCAATACTAATGGCTTTGGTTTGGGTTTAAGCATAGCTAAATCTATCATTGAAGCACACAGAGGCAAAATTGAAGTAGAAAGTCAGCCAAATCAAGGCACTACCTTCCTAATTTCCCTACCTTTATCTTATCAGCAGTAATCAGGTCTTAATTTCCAAGCTCGTAATTGTTCAACAAGATTAAAATTTTTTAATCTTCTTCTAATGAAGTTTTAATCGTTTATATTATATACTTATTTTAAAGAGAATAACTCTTGAGAGGAGGTGAAGAAGGATGAAGAGAGTAATAGTTCTTTTGATTCTAGTTGGTTTGGTGGCATTAGCAGTTGGATGTAAGCAGAAAACCACTACTCCAGGCATTTCAAAGATCCGTCCAACACAACAAGTTCCCAAGAAGTAATTGTTTAAAAAGTTCAAGAAAGTGAGGTGAGAAAAATGAAGAAAACAATAGCTGTGGTGGTTGCTTTGTTATTTCTTTTGGGTTTTACTAATTTTACTTTTGCTCAAGAGAAGAAACATAAAGCTACAAAGGCAACTCAAGAAGACATTGAAATAATTAGAGGTAAGGTTGTTTCTGTTGATCAGGCGAACAAGCAGATAGTAGTAAAAGACAATAAGACTCAAGTAGATAGAAGTTTTGCGGTGAGCGAAAAGGCAATTGCAGTAGTAAAAGTGGGAGATGAGGTAAAAGTAAAAGTAAAAGTCGGCAGCACTCATGCAGAGAGTGTGAAGATAGTGAAACCAGAAGCAAAGAAAAAATAATACATTCCAAAGTGAGGTGAAGTATGAAAAATTTATTATTAGTTTTTTGTATAATAGGGGTGGCTATCTCGCCATGTCTGGCTCAACAACCCACAAAACCACTAACCCCAAAGTTAACTCCTCAGGCAGTTGAAACAAAGACAGTAAACGGCGAAGTTAAATCTGTGACTCTTGCTGATTCTGTAAAAGGAACAAAGTCAGAGATAGTCGTAGTGGATAAGAGTCAAACAGAGCCTAAAGAGTATACCTTCTTGGTTAAATCTACCACAACTATCTATGGTGCAGACTGGAAAGCAATTAGCCTTGATAAGATAGCTAAAGAGGAAAAAGTGAGAATAAAATATACGACTACCAAAGAAGGAGTTAATGAGGCAGTTTCGATTAATGTAAAGAAATAATCGGTATTTCTATAAACAAACCGGCAGGCGGCTTTTTTGTGTCTGCCGGTTTGTTAAAATAATCCTTAGATATTTTAAGAAATTCTGTACACATCCATTAAAATTAAAATTTCTCTTGTCCCGCCCAAAGGCAGCAGAATGGTCGATTCTTGTATTTGCTACAGAAATAGGAATTATATCTCTGACCAAGTTGTGCTATAATAATCCTAAGAAAAAATAGAGTTTAAAGACCTGTTTGTACTCATTTAGCTGTTTTATGAAAAACTAAGAATTCAGGCGGGATCTCCGTAATAGCTATGAAAAAAGAAGTTAGAACTAGGAAGGTTTACCTAAAAAGCTGGGGATGGCCGTTGGTGTAAGTACCGCGATATGATTTTGCCTGTCCTCCGAAGCCATACCATTGTTTGTTTCTTGAATGGCGTAGGAGGAGGGATTTTAAAGGGAATCTATTTGAATAAAAAGATATGTTTAGATTAAGTATTGACAATAAAGGTAATAAATTAGTAATTACATTTAAGGACTACTTTGATCTCCAACAGGCAGAGCAATTCTATGCAGAGATTCAGAAAATTGTCCCTAAACTAAAGAAAGATTTTAGTGTATTAACAGACCTATCTTCTTTGGAACGTATGGACATAAGTGCAAGGTTTTTTATTGAAAAGGCAATGGATTTATTAAATAAGAGCGGTGTTTCTAAGGTTATAAGGATTATCCCGGACCAGAGAAAGGATATAGGATTTAATATAATGAGCCTATTTCATTATTCTGCCGAAATAGATATGCATACTTGCAAATCTTATCAGGAAGCAGAAAAGTGTTTTACATAAAGAAATTATGGAGCAAAAAATTTTTCTCAGGACTTTCGGCTGGCCGATGGCTGTACTATAGACGGACTATGGAGAAGATAGCCCAGGCTATCGTAAGGCTTAATTAGCCAAAGAGTTATGCGTACTAAACGTTAAGCAAAAGAAAATTTTTAATAAGTAGAGGGGAATATATTGTTATGATCGTTAAGCCCATTGGCATAATCCACTCTCCGTTCAAGAGTAAGAAGGATACTCCTATCCAGCCTTTCAAATCAAAGGCTATTGGTAAAGTGGAGGTTTTTAAAGAATATGAGAAGGGATTGCGAGATATAGAAGGTTTTTCTCATTTGATTCTTGTTTATCGGTTCCACAAGTCGCGGGGATTTAAGCTGTTGGTAAAGCCGTTTCTGGATGATGAATTAAGAGGGCTTTTTGCAACCCGAGCGCCAAGGAGGCCAAATCAAATTGGCATGAGCGTTGTCAAATTGTTAAATAAGCGAGGTAATATTCTTACTGTCAAAGGCATAGATGCATTAGACAACACGCCGCTTCTTGATATCAAACCTTACGTGCCTGAATTTGCAGCTAAGGTAAAAGTAAAAGTTGGCTGGCTAAAGGCAAAATTAAAACGAAAGGTGAAAAAATATGAAAAAAGAAGGAATTAAAGAAACACTCACAATACTTGCAGGCCGCAGCAGCATAATTGTTTTCTTTATCATAGCTTTTGAAGTGATGATTATGATAAGTCCTTTTGCCTTTTTCTTTTATTCTGTTTTCAACCCGATATTCAAATGGCTTGACCAATATGTAGCCACAAGATGGCTTACAAGTTTCTTTTTACCGCATATGATTTTACCTCCAAACTTGTTTCTTAAAACCATTCGTATCCTTGGTTCGATATTGTTTATAATCGGTTCTCTATCTTTCATTGTATGCGCTTTGCAGGTATATTTGGGCAAACTAATGAAATGGGGGATAGCAAGCAAGGGCTTATACAAATACATCCGCCATCCGCAATACCTTGCGTTAGGACTATGGGGTATCGGCATGAGCATCTTGTGGCCGAGATTCATTGTCCTTGCCAGTTTATCGCTGATGTTTATCCTTTATTATTTTCTGGCTAAAGATGAGGAACGAAGGATGTTGAATCGGTATGGGGAATCTTATACCAGGAGGAATCAATGGAAAACTTAAAGTTATCCGATAAACATAAAAATATTCTTCAAAAACTCACCCAAGGCTTAAAGGATGTTTATCGGGAAGGATTGGTGTCGATAATTCTTTATGGTAGCGCAGTAAGCGGAGAATTTGTAGATAAACATTCAAATTTGAATCTGCTTGTAGTATTGAAAAGCACAGATTTAGAGAATTTAAAGAAATCATCAAAGCTGATACGTAAATTCAATATGATTAACGCCTTATTTTTAACAGAAAATTATATTGCTAATTCCATAGACATTTTTCCTATTGAGTTTCTGGATATGCAGGAAAATCATTTTGTAATATACGGTAAGGATATTCTAAAAGATATCCATATTGATATCCGTAATTTACGATTTCAGTGTGAACAGGAACTAAAAGCAAAACTGCTTAAATTAAGGCAGACATACTTAATGCTTCACGATAATACTACTGCGCTTAGGAATTTACTATTTTTATCATTTACCTCAATTTTGCATATAATAAGAAATGTTTTACGTTTGAAAGGGAAGAAACCGCCTTATTTAAAACAGGATATTTTAAAAGAAATTGGGACAGAATTTAGAATTGATATTATGCTTTGGGAAAAAATATTAGCTGCTAAAAATAAACAGGTAAAATTAAGCAGGAAAGAAATTGAACAATTATTCGTTAATTTTGTGAAAGAGTTAGAATCAATAGTCACTATTGTCGATAAGTTATAAGTTTATGCGTAAAATATTTCTTATACTCGTTTTTCTTATTTTGCCCTTTTTGGGTTACGCCTATAATATTCCTCAGCCGGTAGGATGGGTCAATGACTTTGCAAATGTCATTGATAAAGGAAATGCCGATAAAATAAGCTCTTTAATTGAAGAAGTAGAGCAGAAGACTTCTACCGAAATTGCGGTGGTAACTATTGATTCTATCGCTTCGTATGACGAAAAAGAATATACGAGATTGCTCTTTGACAATTGGAAGCCCGGGAAAAAAGGAAAAGATAATGGCGTGCTAGTATTCCTAGCGGTTAAAGAAAGACGTTGGCGTATTGAAACCGGATATGGAGTAGAAGGAATTTTGCCGGATGGTCTTTGTGGTGAGATTGGCCGAAACTATATGGTTCCATATTTTAAAGCAGGCAATTATGGTGAAGGTTTATATCAAGGTATACGCGCTATCGCGAATATTATTGCCAGAGATACTCATGTTACCTTAGATAGACTGGGTAATTTTGAAGGAATTTCACCAGGAAACCAATCTTCATCGATTACACCCAATGGTTTAGCAACGGTGATTATTTTCATTGTTATTGTATTATTTATAGTGATAAGTAATTTGGGAGCATATAGAAACAGATATTACGGTGGCGGTTACTATGGCGGTTCTTGGGGTGGTGGCTTTGGAGGTGGAGGGGGTGGTTTCGGAGGTTTTGGCGGAGGAGGAGGCGGCGGCGGCGGTGCCGGAGGCGGATTCTAGAGACACCCGGCCTAATTGGATGGTCCGGTGTGTACTTTCTGTACAAGGAGGAATAATGAAAGGTATTCTTGTGGGGTTAGGGGTAGTTGTTCTTATCGCAGTCTTCGTTATCATGGGTTTCGCAGGAGTTTATAATAGTATTGTCTCAAAACAGGAAACAATCACTGCCAAATGGGCGCAGGTAGAAAATCAATTGCAGAGACGCAATGACTTGATACCAAATTTAGTCAATACAGTTAAAGGTTACGCTGCATATGAGAAAACTGTTTTGGAAGATATTACCAATGCTCGTTCTCAATGGGCAAAAGCCAGCACAGTTGAAGAAAAAGTTAAAGCAGCAGGGGCAATAGATAGAGCATTAGGCCGCTTTCTTCTGATTACGGAAAATTACCCAAACTTAAAAGCAGACCAGACGTTCTTGAAACTTATGGATGAATTATCTGGGACTGAAAATCGTATCTCCGTAGAAAGAATGCGGTATAACGAAGCTGTCAAAGATTATAATGTTACTGTAAGAATGTTTCCGGGTAACATTGTGGCAAGAATGTTTGGTTATAGAGTAGCCACCGAATACTTTAAAGCAGAAGAAAAAGCGAAAAGCGTTCCCGAAGTCAAGTTCTAACTTTTTTAAATTCTTAGGCACAGTTTAGACACAGAATAACATACAACTTTTGTAATCCGAAGATTAATCCGTTTCTATTTCCTACCATAAAAATAAAGTCTGAAAAATTAGTAAGTATCTGAATTAAAATGGGGGTTATTTGACTTTCTGCTTTTTATTAATATCATTTGCAGAGGGTTTTGTTTAGAGTAGAATTATAGTTGGTATAATACAAAACAAAAGGACTATAGTTTATGAATTTATTATATGCACTTATTGCAAGTGTTATAGTAAGCCTTATTTCTTTGATAGGTGTTATCGCTTTGGTAATTAAAGATAACTTATTTAAGAAGCTTATTATCTTTTTGATTGCTTTTGCCGCAGGAGGTTTAATAGGCGGAGCTTTTCTGGATATTATACCCGAGGCCGCAGAATATGTAAAAGATATCACTCAATTGTTCCTTTATGTTATTTTGGGTTATATGCTCTTTTTTATATTAGAAAAGTATCTTCATTGGCGTCATTGTCATAGCGCAGAATGCAAAATACATCGGTTTACCTATTTAAATATTATTGGAGATATCGTGCATAATTTTTGCGATGGATTAATTATAGGAGCAGTTTTTTTAATAAATATTAAAGTAGGTATTGCGACTACATTAGCAATTATTCTTCACGAAATTCCGCACGAGCTTGGAAATTTCACTGTTTTGGTATATGGTGGATTTTCTAAACTTAAAGCTTTATTTTATAATTTCTTATCATCTTTGTTTGCCATAGCTGGCACAATAGCAGGTTATTATTTTGCCAGTAAAATTAATGGTTTTGCTGCTATTCTGTTGCCAGTAGCGGCAGGCGGCTTTATTTATATCGCCTCTTGCGATTTAATTCCCGAGTTACATAAAGAAGAGGATGGTAAGAGGTCTGCTTTGATAATGATAACTTTTGCTTTTGGAATTGCCCTCATGTATCTTTTAAAGAAATTCTTTTAAGAAATGGGCTTCATTTGGAGAGGAGTTTCCTCGCGAATTATTTAGGTGGAAAATAAGCTAGGGAATAATTATGTCAAAAAAGTATACCTGAAAAATTTTGGCTGGCCGATGGCTGCTCCCGCAGATTTGCTACCGTAAATCTACAGGGAAGTGAATTTGGCGGGGGAAAAGATAGCGGAGGCGTTGATAAAACTGGGATAACCTCAGGTTATGGTGGCAAAGTATATGAAAAATCGTATTAAAATAGTGATAATTTTGGTTATTTTTATAAGCCTTGCAATAGCATCGTGTTGTGTTTTTTTAGATGAAGCAGTATTGGTAAGAAAAAAATCTATTTTTTGGGTTAATAGAGTGGAAAAGGTGGTGGCATTGACGTTTGATGACGGCCCATCTCCCGTATGGACGCCCAAGATATTAGATGAGTTGAGAAAGGCCAATATTAAGGCGACTTTTTTTATGGTTGGAGAACATGTTGCAAAATACCCTGAAATTGCTCGGCGAGTAGCAGAAGAGGGGCATGAGATTGGTAACCATACCTACGATCACCATGTTTTGCTTTATTATGCGCTTGAGGAGTTAGAAAAAGAGATAAAGGATACTGAACGAATCATCCAAAAGGCCACAGGCAAGACAACGAGATATTTCCGTCCCCCTAAGGCTTGGTTGACTGCCCGAGAGAAGAAAAAAATAGAGGAATTGGGATATAAAGTTATATTGTGGTCTCTCAATTCAAAGGATTGGGTCACTTTTGATGATAAATATATTGTAAAATACATAGTTCGTAATATCAAGCCCGGAGATATTATTCTTTTTCATGACAGCGGCGGAGTTTTTAGCACTGAAGGCGGTGACCGCGATGAAACGGTTAGAACCATTCCCTTATTAGTTGATGCATTAACCAAAAAAGGCTACAGGTTTGCAACGCTAACAGAGCTATTGGATAATAATTAAAAATGATCGAAATCCACAAAAATACAAAACATATTTTAATATTGCTTATATTGTCATATTTTTTCTTTATATTCGGAAACGGTATTCTGAGCCTTACTAATCCGGATGAAGTGTTTTATGCCCAGACTGCCAAAGAAATGGCAAAGCATGCAAGCTGGTTAACTCCTTATTTATTTGATGCGCCCAATTTTGAGAAACCTATCTTCTTGTATTGGCTTTTACGCGTCGGCTTTATACTGTTTGGAGTTTCGAGTTTTGCCGCTCGACTTTTTCCGGCAGTATTTGCCGCTCTTGGCGTGTTGGCGGTATATTGCCTTGGACTGCTCGGGTTTAAAGATTCCAAGAAGGCTTTTTATTCGGCATTGATGTTGATGTCTTCAGGGTTTTATATAGGGTTGGCCAGAACAGTGTTTACCGATATGGTTTTTTCGGTGTTGATTTTATTTTCTTTACTTTCTTTTTTTTGGGGATACTTAATAAGAGAAAAGAAGGGGTTAAGCCTGATTTTATTTTCTGTATTTTCTGCGCTTGCGGTGTTAACAAAAGGGCCATTGGGGCTTATTATTCCTCTTGTAATTGTCATGCTTTTTTTATGTTTTAGACACGAAGCCGGGTATTTATGGCGCGTAAATGCGATATGGGGTATCCTTATTTTTATTGCGATTGTGTTGCCTTGGTATATGTATATGTTTACAAAATACAAAAATCTATTTACGCACGAGTTCTTTTACAATGACCATATCAGGCGTTTTATCGAAGCCGAGCATAAATCGAATGATACCTGGTATTTTTACCCTTTTTCAATGATAGCAGGTATGTTTCCATGGAGCATATTCGTGCCGGTTTCGTTATACTCTCTTGCAAAAAGACGTTTACGCCAAGGGGAGCCGTTTTATATTTTCTTAGCGTGTTGGATCACGGTTGTTTTTGTAGTCTTTCAGTCCGCCCATTCAAAGCTTGCCAGTTATATTTTTCCTCTTTTCCCTGCGTTTGCCTTGTTGATAGGAGATTATATTTGCAATATCGTTGAGGATAAAAAGAATGCTTTTGTAACTTCGCTTTTTATCTTGGTTTGGTGTACACTGCTTTTGTTTCCCATTGCGTTATTCTTCGGTCCTATTCTTTATCCGGGATATATCTTTGCCAAAACCCCGCTTTATTCTTTTGGTTTTTTTATTTTTTGTCTGCTTTTGACAATGTTACGCTTCATTTTGCGGCGCAAATTTTTTAAGGTTATCGTTCTTCTGGCATTGATTGTACCCATGATGTTACTAATAGTGCCTTTTATCAAAAGCGACATCGAGCCGTATTTTTCTTCTAGGGCAGCGGGTGAATACGTGGTTAAGAATACGGATGCAAATTCTATTATTTTATGCTCAAAGCCATTTGTCAGGGGAGTAAGGTACTATACAGACAGAAAAGTCGCGGTCATAAGTAGTCCGGGAAATAATTTCTTCAGTCCGCATCCAATTCCATTTCTTGATTCTGATGAGAAAGTAAAGGATTTCTTGCGTAACCAATCGGTAACCTACTGTGTCCTGAGGGAATCATCAGTTAAAGATATTGAACGTATAGCTAAACAGGGGCTTGATTTTATTGTTCTTAAAATCATAGGTAATGAGCATATCTTAAGAGCTCAACCAGTGAAGAAATAACCAATTCATAATGAAACAAGAAACTAACCCCCAAAAGGTATTCATTAAAAATTTTGGCTGCCAGATGAACGTCCGCGATTCGGAGGTTGTCGCAGGGCTGCTGCAAAAGGCGGGCTATACGTTAATTGATGAGCCTGTTGAGGCGGATGTCATGATTTTTAATACCTGTTCCGTACGTCAGCATGCCGAAGATAAAGTCTGGTCGGAAATCGGCCGGATAGCAAAAGGTGCTAGAAGAGGTTCTAAGCAGCAAGCAGCAAGCTGTAAAACGCGAGAACACGCTAACGCGTTAACGCGCAAACCGATAATTGGGTTAATAGGTTGCATGGCGCAGAATTATAAAGAGCAGATATTTGAGCGCTCGCCGGCTGTTGATTTTGTAGCCGGGCCGTCGGATATTGATAAGATCCCAAAGATTATCGAAAGAGTCACAAAGTCGCAAGGTCAGTGCGCAAGCCTCCCCGAAGGGGACAAGGTCACAAGTCGAAATCTATACGAGCTTAAAATCTGGGAGACGGATGGGCAAATCCGGCCGGAAGAAATTTATCACACCGGTTACTATGAAGACAAAGAACATGTTTACGTTGTGATTTCAGAAGGATGCGCTAATTCCTGTTCTTATTGTGTAGTGCCCTATGTGCGGGGGGCGCTGCGTAATCGTAATTACGAGGATATTCTGAGAGAAATTGAAGAGGCGATAGCAAAAGGCATAACCAAGATTACACTGCTGGGGCAGAATGTGAATGCGTATAAGTCACCAGGTCAGTGCGCAAGCCTCCCCGAAGGGGACCAGGTCACCAGGTCACAAGTAAATTTTAGAGACCTCCTAAAGATGGTAGATGAAATGAAAGGTTTGGAGGAGTTCAGTTTTATCACTTCACATCCGAAAGATACAACCGTTGAGTTGTTTAAGGCGATGGCCGAATGCGGAAAATTAAAGAAATATCTCCATCTTCCTGTGCAGTCCGGCTCGGATAAAATCTTAAAAATGATGAACCGCGGATACACACGAAGATTTTATCTGGACTTGGCGGATAATTATCGTAAAATCGTAAAAGATGGCGCATTAAGTACGGATATAATGGTGGGTTTTCCCGGCGAAACCGAAGCGGATTTCCAGGATACCTATAATTTAATAAAGGAAATCCGGTTTGAGTCGGCGTATATTTTTAAATATTCGCCACGGCCGCACACCGAAGTTTTGAAGTGGGATGATGATGTGCCGAAACAAGAAAAAGAAAGGCGCCATAAGTTGATACTTGATTTGCAGAAGAAAATATCAATATCCAAGAAAACGAGATGTTAAATTTCAACAGACGTTTTAGATGTTTGGTATTTGGTCACTGTATATTGTTTGGGATTTGTGTATTGTGTATTGGAATTTCAGGAGTATTAGCTTCGAACATTGACACGGTTAAAACGTATTTCATTAACGGTGATTATAGAGGCTGTATCCGGGAGGGAGAGAATATCCTGGCAAGTTCTAAAGTCCGGAAGAAAAATCGGGATGAAGTTCGTTATTTTTTAGCCCTTAGTTATTTAAAAGAAGGCAATCCTTTGCCCGCATCCAGGAATTTCAAAATAATCTTAAATGAATTCCGCAAGAGTAAATTCAGGGAGGAATCACAAATAGGACTAGGCGACAGTTATTTTATGAGAGGAGATTATACTATTGCAGATTTTCAATACAAAGAACTCCTGAATAAGAATCCGAAAACGAAATTGAAACCAGGGCTTTATTACCGTTTAGGCCAGATAGGTCTTAAAAAAGGAAATAAACAACAGCAGGAAGAATATCTGGCAAGACTCAAAAAAGAATTCCCCTTAAGCCCAGAAGCGCTGATGCGGATGGATAGAGAGTTATTCCCTTTAAACATACAGATACAAACCGGACAGGGGCCCATTATTCCGGAGACAAACGCATCTTATTCTGTGCAAGTCGGTGCTTTTTCCAGAAAAACCAATGCCGAGAATCTGGCTAAAAGATTGAGAAATAAAGGTTATGTTAGTCTTATCTCTGAATCGCTTTACCGGGACAATAAGATTTATAAAGTCAGGGTAGGCAGTTTTAAGAATAGAAGCGAAGCAGAAGGATTGGAACAGAAACTCAAGACAGAAGGTTATTCCACTAAAATCATCCCCTAGATTTCATTGATGAAACCAAGATTAGTATTTTTAGTCGGTCCCACTGCTATCGGAAAGACTGAACTTTCCTCAAGGTTAGCTAAAGAATTAAATGCCGAGATTATCTCTTGCGATTCCATGCAGATTTACAAAGGTATGGATATACTGACTTCCAAACCCGCATTGGAAGCGAGGAAAAAGATCCCGCATCATCTGGTTGATATTGTGTCTTGCGGTAAGGAATACAATGTATCTAAGTATCGGCTTGCGGCAATCAGAAAAATTAACGAGATTCTAAAAAGGGGCAAGGTGCCGCTTTTTGTAGGCGGAAGCGGGTTGTATATGTCGGTTGTGATAGACGGCATATTTAAGGCTAAGACCGAAGACGCAGATATCCGTCAGCGTCTTTATAAGGAAGCGCAGGATTTAGGCGCTCATAAGCTTTATGATAAACTTATGAAAGTAGACCCAATCGCAGCGCAAAAAATCCATCCTAATGATGTAAAACGGATTATCCGGGCGTTAGAAGTTTTTGCAGTAACGGGAAAACCGATAAGCCAACTCCAGGCAGCAAGAAAAGGCCTGGCGGATAAATACGATATAAAGATTTTTGGTTTGGATATGCCGCGGGATAAGCTTTATAAACGTATCGATGAGCGCGTGGATGAAATGTTTGAACAAGGTTTGGTTAAGGAAGTGAATAAATTATTAAAGTTAAAATTAAGCAAGACCGCCGGAGCCGCTATCGGAGTGAACGAAATTAAGGGTTTTCTAGAGGGTTTATACGACATTGAAGAGGCAAAAGGGCTGATGAAAAGAAATACCCGGCAGTATGCGAAAAGGCAGATGACCTGGTTCAGAAAAGATAAAAGGATAATCTGGATTGAAATCACAAATCAGGAGGAAACAGCAAAGATAGCAGAAAAGTTATGGAAAAAGCTCTCTTAGTTACCATAAAATTACATTCTCAAAAAGACAACTGGTCTTTGGAGGACCTGGCTCATGAGTTGGAAGAGTTAACTCTTTCGACCGGCGCGGAGATTGTGGACAATATCAGTTGTTTTATTGATAAACCCACTCCCAACCTGTTTATCGGCAAAGGCAAGGCTGAAGAGTTGTTTCTATTAGCGCAGGAACTGGGGGTAGATACCGTGGTTTTCAGCAATAACCTGTCCGGCACCCAGCAGAGGAATTTAGAGGAGGTAATTGGTTTAAAAACAATTGACCGCACGCAGCTTATCCTGGATATATTCGCCAAACATGCCAGGAGTCCTGAGGGAAAGATGCAGGTAGAGCTGGCGCAGCTGCAGTATCTCATGCCCCGGTTAGTTGGTAAAGGCATAATTCTTTCCCGTTTGGGAGGCGGCATTGGTACGCGCGGGCCGGGTGAACAGAAACTGGAGATTGACCGCAGGCGCATCAGGAAAAGAATAGAGAAATTAAAGGATGATTTAAGCCATTTCAGTTTGCACCGTAAGACTTTAAGAAAACGCAGGAAGGAAAAAGCCCTGTCAACGGTGGCATTAGTGGGATATACCAATGCCGGTAAATCTACTCTTTTAAATACGCTCACCGGTGCAGGCCAGGTTGTAGAAAGCAATATGTTCAGCACATTGGATCCTTTGTCCAAAAGCCTTAAGCTGCCCAATGGCGAAAATATCGTTATCTCCGATACGGTTGGTTTTTTGCATAACCTTCCGCATCATCTTATCGAGGCATTTAAGGCAACTTTAGAGGAAGTACTGGAATCGGATTTATTGATTCATGTTTTAGACGTAAGCCATCCCAAAGTTTTCGAGCATAATAAAGCGGTCCTTGAGGTTCTGGTGGAATTGGGAGCGGAAACCAAGCCGATGATTACTGCCTTGAACAAGATTGACCGTATGGATGACCGGGCCTGGCTTAGCCGGCTAAAAGAGGATTTTATCAATTCTGTTCCTATCAGCGCAAAATTTCAAAAAAATATTGACGTTTTATTGCACGAAATCCAGAAATCCTTTACCGGTAGAATGGAATTGCTGGAGATTAGAATTCCGCATACACGCATGGATTTGGTAAATTTATTTTACCGGGAAGGACATGTTATTGAGATAAAATACCTGCAAAAGGAAATAAAAATCAAGCTCAACCTGCCTAAAATCCTCCACTATAGATTACTCCAGGATAAAGACATTGTTTTTGAGGCTGGGGCTTGAGTTATTCGATATTCTAATAAATTTTATTAAATAATCTTGACAAATTAGTTATTTTATGTTATATTTATTGTGAAAATAGAAGAAAGAGAGTAAGGCAATGCCTATATTTGATATTCATATCAGTCCGGATGAACCGGTTTACGTAATCAGCGTAGTAAGCAAGTTAGTTGATTTACCGGTCTGGACTTTGCGCCAATTAGATAAGGTTGGCGTTGTCTGCCCTAAAAGAATCGGTAAAAAGAGCAGGCTTTATTCTTTAAAGGATATAAAGAAATTAGAATACATACATTATTTAATGGAAGACAGGCACGTGAATATCAGCGGAATAAAAATGATTCTGGAAATTGAAGTAAGAGAATAACCGCAAGCTAAGTATATTTTTTTGTCTTTTTATTAGCACTCTTGGTGTGTAAGTGCTAATGATGAGGCTGGTAAAGGATATATAGAAGAGAAAGGATAATCTGAAAATGAAATTGGAAAAATTGACGCAAAAATTAAGAGAGGCATTGGAAGACGCGGTTCAATTAGCCCGGGATAAAGAGCATCAGCAGGTTGAACCTGAACATCTGCTGTTTTCGATATTGGGGCAGGAAGGCAGTATCGTTGCTCAGATTTTAGGAGAACTGGGAGTTTCTGTGTTTTCTCTAATTAAAGAAACAGGAAATTCTTTGCGCAATTTTACCAGGGTAAGCGGCCGCAATACCCAGGTATATTTTTCCCAGCGCCTGAACAAATTGTTCAGGGATGCGGGAAATGAAGCCAAATCCTTAAAAGACGAATTTATTTCCGGAGAACATATCATTTTAGCGGAATTTAATGACGGTGAATCGGTTTTACTGCGCGAATTCAATAAACTGCATATTAGCAAGGAGGCTGTGTTGTCGGCTTTGGTAAAGATACGCGGCAGCCAGACCATTACCGATGAAAACCCCGAGGAAAAAATCAATGTTTTGGAAAAATACGGGCAGGATATAACGGGACTTGCGCAAAATATGAAACTTGACCCGGTTATAGGCAGGGATAAGGAAATCAGGCGGCTGATGCAGGTTTTGTCGCGCCGGACAAAGAATAATCCGGTGCTTATCGGCGAGGCCGGAGTGGGAAAGACCGCGATTGTCGAAGGGCTGGCGCAGCGCATTGTTTCAAACGATGTCCCCGAAGGGCTCAAAAACAAGAAGGTTTATGCGCTGGATCTGGGAAGCCTGGTTGCCGGCACAAAATTCCGCGGCGAATTTGAAAACAGGCTCAAGGCAGTCTTGCGCGAGATACAGAATAGGAACGGGCAGATAATACTTTTTATTGACGAGCTTCATACTATCGTAGGCGCCGGTGCCGCAGAGGGTGCAATCGATGCCTCGAATATGTTAAAGCCTTTGCTTGCCAGGGGACAATTAAGATGTATAGGCGCCACCACGCTTGATGAATACAGGAAATATATAGAAAAAGACAGGGCTTTGGAAAGAAGGTTCCAGCCCGTATATGTAAATGAGTCTGATGTTACGGATACCATTGCAATATTGCGGGGTTTAAAGGGAAAATACGAAGTCCACCACGGCGTGCGCATAAAGGATTCTGCTATTATCGCTTCAGCCACTTTATCCCACCGCTATTTGACTGAACGCCACCTTCCGGATAAGGCAGTAGACTTAATTGACGAGGCCGCTTCCCGTTTGAGGATGGAGATAGACAGCATGCCTCAGGAGATAGATAGCATGCAAAGAAGGCTCATACAGCTGGAAATCGAGAAGCAGGCACTGAAGAAGGAAAAAGACAAATCTTCGCTTGAGAGGCTGAAGAGCATAGAAGAGGAGCTGGAAAATTTAAAGAAAGAGCTGGAGAACAAGAAAAAACAATGGGAGAAAGAGAAGTCGGCAATACTTAAGATACAGGAGATAAAAGCCAAGATTGAAGAAGCCAAGAATGAAGCGGCCTCCGCGGAAAAAAACGGCGATTTGGATAAGGTCGCCGAGATTAAATACGGCAAAATCTTGAACCTTGAGCAGGAGCTGAAAAAATATAACGCAGATTTTGAGAAATTGCAGAAAGAATCGGGTATGTTAAGGCAGGAGGTAGACGAGCAGGATATCGCCAGGATAGTTTCGGAATGGACCGGTATACCGCTTACAAAATTAATGGAAGCCGATACTCAGAGACTGTTAAAGATGGAGGAGCGGCTTAAAACCAAGGTAGTTGGGCAGGATGAAGCCGTGGGGATTATTTCCGACTGCATCAGGCGTTCGCGTTCCGGCCTTTCCGATGAATCAAGGCCGATGGGTTCGTTTATCTTTTTAGGGCCGACCGGCGTAGGTAAAACAAAGCTGGCAAAATCCCTGGCCTGGTTTTTGTTTGACGATGAAAATGCCCTGGTAAGGATTGATATGTCAGAGTATATGGAGAAATTCAGCGTATCGCGTCTTATCGGAGCGCCGCCGGGATACGTGGGCTATGAAGAAGGCGGGCAGCTCACCGAAAAAATAAGGCGCAGGCCTTATGCGGTAGTATTATTGGATGAAATCGAGAAAGCCCATCCTGACGTATTCAACCTGCTTTTGCAGATAATGGATAATGGCAGGTTGACCGACGGCCAGGGCAGGACGGTTAATTTCAAGAATACGGTGATTATCATGACTTCCAATATCGGCGCGGATATCTTGCAAAAACACGGTTCAATCGGTTTTAAGAGCTCTAAAGAAGAACTCATCTATAAGGAGATAAAAGTAAAATTACTCGATGAGGTAAAAAAAGTGTTTAAACCGGAATTTATAAACCGCATCGATGAGATTGTTATCTTTAATCCTTTGTCTAGAGAAGATATCGCAAAAATTGTGGACATAGAATTGGGCGAGGTTTACAAGAGGATGTCAGACCAGGGGATAGCCCTTGAAGTAACCCCGAAGGCCAAAGAGTTCCTTGGCGATAACGGCTTTGATGCCCATTACGGCGCGCGGCCTCTGAAAAGGCTGATTCAAAGAAGAATCGTTGACCCTTTAGCCCTTAAGATTTTAGAAGGTAAGATTAAGGCAGCCACTAAACTTATTGCTAATTTAGAAGATGGAAAGATTATCTTTGATACCGGTAAATAAGCCACCTGAGATCGGTCTAATATCGGACCCCGGCTATTATCGTTAGTTGACTAAATATTGACAGAAAAGTATATTGTGTTAGAATTATAAGGCTATGGTAAGGACAGTTGACCACACAGAGAGGAAGAATAAAGTTCTGGCTACCACTGTCAGCGCGTATATAATCAGCGGTGAGCCGGTAAGTTCCCAGGAACTGGCAGAGAGGTTCGGTTTGAGTTCTGCCACAATGCGGCTTATCCTTTCCGAGTTAGAAGATGAAGGCTATCTTTTTCACCCCCATACTTCTGCAGGGAAGATTCCCAGCGATAAAGGATACCGCTACTACGTGGATTTTTTGATGTCGCAGAGCCAGCTGCCTTACGAACAGAAGAACAGTATCTTAGACCAATACAAAAACAGCCATACAACTTTGGAAGATATTCTGGAAAGCACCAGCGAAATTATCGCCAACCTTACCCATTACACTGCCATTGTCTCGTTTTCCGAGTGGGAAGACAGGATTTTTTATAAAGGTTTGAGCAATATTTTTCAGCACCAGGAGTTTCACGATTTAGAGAAGCTGGCTGTGCTGGTCAGGATGTTGGAAGAAAAAAAACAGATATTACAGATCCTTAACCGGCGTTTTAGCGAGCCGCTTAAAGTTTATATCGGAGGCGAAATCGCCTGTCCCTTTTTAGGCGATGTCTGCTCCCTCGTAGTTTCGACTTATCATAAGAGCAATGCAAAAGAGGGCAGGATAGCAGTTTTAGGCCCCCGCAGAATGAGTTATCAACAGACTGTTTCGACTTTGGAATTCGTTTCCGCTACTCTTAATTCGATTTTAAAGGACTTCTAAAGTCACGAATGCTCACGAATTGCAATGGAAAAAGAAAATAAGAAAGAACACGAAAATCATAAAAAAGAGCATAACGAAGCCAAGGTAAGCGAAGCTCAGACAATTACTTTAAAAGAGGCTGAATTTGCGCAATTAAAACAGGATGCCGAAAAAGCCAAGGATTACTGGGATAAATATTTAAGGCTCCAGGCTGATTTTGAAAATACCCGTAAACGCTGGGAACGCGAAAAGTCGGGACTTTTACGTTATGCCAACGATGATCTGCTCTGTGATTTGCTGAATGTAATAGACGATTTGGAACGCAGCCTTGAGTTGTCTCAGAACAAACACGAGGATTTTACCGCTTTCTTGAAGGGAGTAGAAATGATTCTGGCTCATCTTCATGATTTGCTGAAGAAAAACGGTGTTTCGCCGATTGAATCCATAGGTAAGCCCTTTGATCCGAATTTGCATGAGGCTTTGATGCAGGTGGAAAATGAAGGGACAGCGGAAAATACGGTAATCGAAGAACTGCAAAAAGGGTATTTACTGAATGATAAAGTGATACGTACGGCAAAGGTAAAGGTTTCGAAGAAAAAGAAAGAAACACAAGAACAATAATGCTGCAAAAAAACAATTTTGCTTTCAGCTATCAGCTCTCATCTGACAGCTGAAGACTGAGAGCGGAAAGCTAACGGAGGTGTTTAAAATGTCAAAAGTAATCGGTATTGATTTAGGAACTTCGAATTCAGCGGCATCGGTAATGGAAGCGGGCCGTCCGGTAATCATTCCCTCGGCAGAAGGCGCGGGGGTCGCTTCGGGCAAGGCCTTTCCTTCGTATGTTGCTTTTACCAAGGACGGACAGAGGCTTGTGGGTGAACCTGCACGGCGCCAGGCAGCCATAAATGCCGAAGGAACGATTTATGCCGCCAAAAGAAAGATGGGGCAGGATTTTAAATACAAAGTCTTCGGCAAGGATTATACCCCGCAGCAGATATCCGCCTTTATTTTACAGAAGATAAAAGCGGATGCGGAAAGTTATCTGGGAGATAAGGTGGAAGAGGCAGTGATTACCTGTCCGGCTTATTTCGATGATAACCAGAGGCAGGCAACCAAAGATGCGGGTGAGATTGCGGGTTTAAAGGTCCTAAGAATTGTTAATGAACCTACGGCCGCGTGCCTGGCTTATGGGCTGGAAAAGTCCCAAAAAGAACAGAAGATAATGGTTTTTGATTTTGGCGGCGGAACTTTGGACGTCACTATTATGGAAATGGCCCAGGGCGTTTTTGAAGTAAAATCCACCCATGGGGATACCCAGTTAGGCGGAACGGATATGGACAATGTGCTTATTGACTATATCGCCAGCCAGTTTAAAAAGGAGACAGGCATTGATTTACGCAACGATAAAATGGCGATGATGCGTTTGAAAGAGGGCGCGGAGAAAGCAAAGATCGAATTGTCCTCAAGCCTGACTACGGATGTAAATCTGCCTTTTATCACCGCTGATGCCGCAGGCCCTAAGCATCTTACCATGAGTATCAACCGGGCGAAATTAGAGGAGTTAATAAGCCCGATTATCGAACGTTGCCGCAAACCTATAGAGGAGGCATTAAGGGATGCAAAACTTACCCCGGAAACAATAGATAAGGTTATCCTGGTGGGAGGCCCGACTCGGATGCCGATAGTGCAGAAATTTGTCGAGGACTACGTAGGGAAGAAAATCGAGCGCGGTATCGACCCTATGGAATGCGTGGCTATGGGAGCAGCGGTTCAGGCAGCGATTATAAAAGGCGATATGAAGGATGTTTTGTTGCTCGATGTCACGCCGTTATCGCTGGGTATTGAAACTCTGGGCGGGGTCAACACCAAGTTGATTGAGCGAAATACAACCATCCCAACAAAGAAAAGCCAGATTTTCTCAACCGCAGCAGATAATCAGACCGCGGTAACCATCAGGGTTTTGCAGGGAGAACGCCAGATGGCTGACGATAACGTGGAGTTGGGAAGGTTTGACCTCGTAGGTATTCCTCCGGCACCGCGTGGTATTCCGCAGGTCGAGGTTACTTTCGATATAGACGCTAACGGGATAGTGCATGTTTCAGCCAAGGATTTAGGCACAGGCAAGGAGCAGTCCATCCGGATTACCGCGCCTAAGAAGCTGTCTAAAGAAGAAATCGAGAAGATGGTTAAGGATGCCGAGAAATTCGCCGCTGATGATACCAGGAAAAAAGAGGAAGTCGAGGTTATCAACCAGGCGGACACATTGGCATATTCCACGGAAAAAGCGCTTAAGGATTTCGGCGATAAAGTAAGCCAGTCTGAGCGCGCGGAAATCGAGGCAAAACTCAATGATTTAAAAACCGCGATAAAAGATAAAAACGTGGAGAGGATTAAAAAGAATATGGAAGAATTAACCAAGGCTTCTCATAAATTAGCCGAAGAGATTTATAAACAGTCATCGGCCAAACAGCAGCAGGCAGGGCCGCAGTCGGCAAGCGCAGAGCCTCGTGAAGAGCCAAAAGAAGAGAAGAAGGGTAAAGGCGAAGATATCATCGACGCGGATTTCAAAGAAGAAAAATAAGGAACTTTTCAGCTTTCAGTCTTCAGCTTTCAGCCATCAACTGACAGCTGACAGCTGATAGCTGACAGCTGACAAAATGACTACCAAACGCGATTATTACGAAATACTGGGAGTGGGCAAGGGCGCAGCCATTGACGAGATAAAAAAAGCATACCGGACGCTGGCACTCAAATTTCATCCGGACAGGGTCCCTCCTGAGCAGAAAAAAGATGCCGAGGAAAAATTTAAGGAGATTTCCGAGGCCTACGCGGTCCTATCAGATCCGCAAAAACGCAAGTTATATGACCAATACGGCCATGCGGGTATAGACCAGAAATACGCATATGAAGATATTTTTAAGGGCGCGGATTTCAGCTCGGTATTCCAGGATGTGGGAGGCACGGGTGGATTCGGCGGTATTTTCGAGGATTTATTTGAAGATTTAGGTTTTGATATTTTCGGCGGTGCCTTAGGCGGAGGAGGCAGACAGCGTGCAGGAAGAGGGCGCAGTAGAGGGAGGGATCTGGAGATTGCCGTATCTATAACTTTAGAAGAAGCGGCTTCCGGTGTTGAAAAAACGATAACCGTGCCGCGTTATGAAACCTGTCCTACCTGTTCAGGCAGCGGTGCCAAACCGGGGACAAAAAAAGTCAGCTGTACTCAGTGCAAGGGTTCCGGCCGTGTAGTAGTTTCCAGCGGTTTCTTTCAGTTAGCCCAGACCTGCCCGCGTTGCCGCGGTGAAGGCTCAATTATTCAGGCTCTCTGTCCTGACTGCCATGGTGAAGGTAAGACCAGAGTTACCCGCAATATTAAAGTCAAAATTCCCGCGGGAGTGGATAGCGGTTCTAACCTGCGGGTAAGAGGAGAAGGTGAATCAGGTACCGTATCCAGGGGCGATTTATATGTAGTTATTGAAGTGCATCCTCATTCTGTATTTCAAAGGCACGATAATGATTTATTGACGGAAATAAAAATAAGTTTGAGTAAAGCGATACTGGGCGCTGAGGTGTCGGTTCCCACATTAAACGGCAAGGTTGATATGAAAATTCCGCCCGGCACTCAGAGCGGAAGGATTTTTCGCCTGAAAGGAAAAGGTATCCCGGATGTACACGGCAGAGGTATAGGGGACGAATTAGTAATGGTTATTGTTGAAATTCCCGGCCGCCTTAGCGCAGAACAACGCAGGTTAATTGAGGAGTTTGCCAGGCTATCAGGCGAAGAAGTGAGTAAGGAAAGTTTTACGGATAAAATTAAGAAAACGTTTAAGTAGGATTAAATTCAAAAGGATACAACATGCCTACGTACGACTACGAATGCACAAAATGCGGATACGAATTTGAGTTCTTTCAAAAGATGACTGACAAGTCTTTGACTAAATGCCCGAAATGCGCGGGTAAATTAAAAAGGCTTATTGGTTCAGGTTCAGGTATAATCTTTAAAGGCTCGGGGTTTTATGCTACCGATTATAGGAAATCCTCAAGTAAAGTTTCCGCTAGAGAGGCTAAATCTGCTCCGGCCGATGCGCCCAAGCAGGACAAGCCATGCGCTAAACTAAAAGAAGGCTGCGATGGATGTAAATCCAAAGATTAACCGGATAGTTTGGTTCTTAAAATTCTGGTTGCCGGTTTTAGCATGTATGGCTTTTATATTTTATGTTTCTTCTATTCAGGGTGAAGATATCCCTTCATTATTTGCCTTCCAGGATATCTTGTTTCATGGTAGTGTATATGCTCTGCTTGCCGTGTTTTTTTACAGGGCATTGAAGAATACATTTGCGAAACCGGCGGTCTTAAAGATAATTTTTTTTACGGTCATATTCGGCTTCATTTACGGTATGACCGATGAGTTCCATCAACTATATATAGCCGGACGATACTGTTCGGCTCTTGATTTAATAATTGATACCGCCGGTTCTTTTTTGGGAAGCTTAATTGGAGGATTCTTCTTTAGATGGCAAAGATAGTTCCCTTCAAAGCAATAACTTACAATTCACAGAAGTTAAAAGATATCTCTCTCTTAGTTTGCCCGCCCTATGATATCATTTCTGCCCCACGCCAGCTTTACTTTCATAACTTAAGCCCTTATAACCTGATACGTCTGGAATTGGGGCTTGATGTCCCGGGAGAAGATAAGTATAAGCGAGCCGGCGATTACTTCAGGGATTGGTTGAAGGAAGAGATTTTGGTTCAGGAGGAAAGGCCGGCCATCTATTTCTACAGCCAGTTGTATACTTTAAAAGGAGAGAATAAAACGCGCCTGGGTTTTATAGCGCTGTTGAAACTTGATGAACCTAAATCTTCGGTATTCGGACATGAGCATACGCATCTGGAGCCCAAGGAAGACCGTCTCAGGCTCATCCGCCAGGTAAAGGCGAACTTAAGTCCTATATTCGTGATATTCTCCGATAAAAAACGCATTATACAACAGAACCTGAAAACCTATGTGCAAAATAAAACCCCTTTTATTGATATTGTCGATGATGAGAAGACCAGACACAAGTTGTGGCGGGTGGATGAGCCGGTTTTGCTGGAAAAAATCCGGATAAAGATGCAAGGTGAGAATATTTTTATCGCCGACGGCCATCACCGTTACGAAGTCTCTCGTGCCTATAGAGATGAAATGAAGGCTAAAGCCGCGGAATTCACGGGCGAGGAAGGGTTCAATTATATCTTAGCTTATTTTACAAATATAGATTCAGCCGGCCTTACTGTCTTGCCCATTCATCGTCTTGTAAAGTTGGATGAAAAACCGGATACGCCAAACTTGATTCCCATGATTAGGGATTATTTTTACGTGGAAGAGATAAAAGAGAAAATAAAGTTTTTATTCCTTTTGCAAAAAGCCGGCAGGGCTGAACATGTGTTAGGGATGTATACCGGTAACAAATTTTTTCTTCTGCGCTTAAAGAACGTTAAGATGCTGGATAAGATGTTAAGCGATAAGCCGCCGGCATACAGGTCACTTGATGTTGCCATATTGAACATTTTGGTTCTAAAGAATATCTTAAAATTAGACCTCGAAGATAAATCAAGGATTACATTCAGTTCTAATACGGAGGATCTGCTGGGTGAGGTAGATAACGATAATACTTGTATCGCATTTTTGTTAAATTCCACCAAGATTGAACAGATAGTTTCTTTGGCCTCAAACGGCGAGAAGATGCCTCCAAAGTCAACTTATTTTTACCCCAAGGTTCTATCTGGGCTGGTGATTAATAAACACGACTAAATATGGCTCTATTCGGCAAGCCCAAATACACGATTGTCAGAGTAAAGAAAAGGGAAATACCCGACGGACTCTGGACCAAGTGCGAGGAATGCTCCGAGGTTTTGTATAATAAGACCCTGGATGAGAATTTCCGGGTTTGCCCTAAATGCAATTACCACTTTATACTCGGTGCTTACGAAAGAATAAACATGCTTATGGATAAGGATACATTCATCGAATACGATAAGGATTTAGAAGCTTCCGATCCTTTGGATTTTAAGGGGCCCAAGACCTATAAAGAAAAATTGGCCGCTGACCGGCAAGCGACGGGATTAAAGGATGCGGTGGTTACCGGTGAAGGAAATATTAACGGTGAAAAAACGGTTATCGCGGTTACAGACTCGCGTTTTATTATGGGCTCAATGGGTTCGGTGGTCGGAGAAAGAATAACTCGTGCTGTTGAGGCCGCCACAAAAAATAGGCTCCCCGTAATCATTGTCTCGGGTTCAGGCGGCGGTGCAAGGATGTATGAGGGGATGTTCAGCCTTATGCAGATGGCTAAAACCTGCGCGGCGCTTTCCCGCCATCACAAAGAAAAGTTGCCCTACATATCAGTGCTTACCAATCCGACCATGGCAGGCGTTATGGCATCGTTTGCCGGAATAGGCGACGTAATCATGGCTGAACCTAAGGCATTGATTGGTTTTACCGGTCCCAGGGTAATCGAACAGACCATAAGGCAGAAATTGCCTCCGGGATTTCAGCGTTCTGAATTCCTCCTGGAGCACGGCCTTATAGACATGATAATACACCGCAAGAACCTGAAAGACACTTTGAGTAAATTAATTGACTATCTGGGTTGATTGTATATAATAATTAACGGGTCGATAAAAGGGGAGGAGCATGGCACAGGTTAGTTTAAGGAATGTTTCCAAAATTTTTCCTTCAGGTGCTAAGGTTGTTGCTAATCTGTACCTTGGTGTTGAAAGTAAAGAATTTATGGTTTTAGTCGGCCCTTCCGGATGCGGGAAATCCACGACCTTAAGAATGATCGCCGGATTAGAAGAAATAAGCGAAGGCGAAATATTTATAGGTAAAAACCTGGTCAATGACGTTCCGGCTAAGGATCGCGATATAGCGATGGTCTTTCAGAATTATGCCCTTTATCCCCATATGACCGCATTCGAAAATATGGCTTTTGGTCTAAGACTCAGGCGTTATCCCAAGAGTGAAATTATGCATAGGGTTAATGAGGCAGCTGATATTTTAGGGATAAAACACCTCCTGAATCGTAAGCCGCGCGAACTTTCCGGCGGTGAGAGGCAGCGGGTAGCAGTGGGAAGGGCGATTGTCAGGAAACCAATGGTATTTTTGTTTGACGAGCCTTTAAGCAACCTCGATGCAAAGTTGAGGGTCCAGATGCGCACGGAGATTCATAAACTGCACACAAGGCTTCAGACCACGATAATATACGTTACCCATGACCAGGTTGAGGCCATGACAATGGGCGACAGGGTAGCGGTGATAAAAGGCGGGGTCTTGCAGCAGGTGGGGAACCCGATAACAATTTACGACCATCCGGAAAATAAATTTGTTGCGGGTTTTATCGGTTCGCCGCCGATGAATTTTATGAACGGAAAGATTATCAAAAAGGACGGCCGTTTATATTTCTCGGAAGGAAAAATTCAGGTAAAACTAGTAGATGAGATGAATGAAAAAGTAACGCCTTACATCAATAAGGATATAATCCTCGGTATACGTTCGGAAGATATTTACGATAAATTGTTTGTTTCGGAAGCTCCGCCTGAAAATATCGTAAGGGTTACTTGTGAAGTGGTTGAGCCCATGGGTTCGGAAGTTTACCTTTACTTAAACACCGGTATTCATACCTTTATCGCGCGTGTGGGGGCACACGACAAGACAAAGGTCAACGCCGATATAGATATGGTCTTTGATATGAGTAAGGTGCATTTTTTTGACAAAGATAACGAAAAGACCATTGCTTGAAGTTTTCTTCTTGCCCACGCTGCATAAAATATAGGTAAGTGTGGGATGACTATAAAAACTAAATTAAATTTTTTCAAAAGAGCTGCCTTTCAAAAGGCAGCCTCTATTGTTTTATTCCCCGCAGCATATCTTCTTTTACCGGTTTTTCTCACCCTTGGTTTCAAACCGCACCATTTCAAATTATTATTCTTTTTTTATTTGATTAATGGTTTGATGGTGCTTTATGTCCAGCTAAAAAATACCAAAAGGATACGTGATTTAAAGTTGAGCCGTGAAACGCTGGAGGAACGGATAAATCTCCAGAATTACCAGAACTCCAGGGAATTGCAAAACAAAACCGCACTTAAAGAAAAAATAAGACGGTACTTGAGCCTTAAACAAGTTATAGAGGAGATAAACGTAAGCCTCACCCTGGAATCGATAGCCGAACATCTGAATTTAATCGCATTTTCTCTTATTGCGCAAGGTCACGGCACGTGCACTCTTTACCTGATAGACCGGCTTACCCAGAATTTAAGCCTATTCAAAGCAAAAAGAGAGGATAAAAGGATTATCATAAAAGCAAAAGAGGGAGACATCTTTGACCACTGGGTATTAAGGCATTCAAGCCCCCTTTTAATAGAAGACATAAATAAGGATTTCCGCTTTGACCTGGGGAAATTGCAGGACGAGCATTTAAGGCCGTTTTCTTCTTTAATCAGCTCGCCGCTGATAAGCGCAGGCAAGTTTTTAGGCATATTAAGATTGGACCATCCGCAGATAAACTTTTATTCCCAGGATGATTTAAGGTTTCTTCTGACTATCTGCGACCTGGGTGCAGTGGCTTTGGAAAACGGGCTGCTTTATCAGGATACCGAAGAACTGGCTATACACGATGGTTTAACTTCCCTTTTTACTAAGGGGCATTTTATAGAACTGCTTAAACTGGAGTGTAAAAGGAGCATCCGGCATGACAGGTATTTTTCGTTATTGATGATGGATATTGATTATTTCAAAAATTATAACGATAAGTTCGGACATGCTGCCGGAGATATAGTATTGAAGAATCTCAGCCGGAATATAGTCAGTTGTCTAAGAAATAAAGATGCGCTGGTCTGCCGTTTCGGAGGAGAAGAATTTTGCATAATCTTACGCGGCGCGGATAAAAATGAAGCGCATGAGACAGCCGAGCTTTTACGTAAGACAATAGAAGAGACAAAAATAGTTTTACGCCGTCAGGAAACCACTGTCACGGTCTCTATAGGTTGCGCTACTTTTTCCAAGGATGTAAGTGATGAGGTAGAGCTTATAATGAAGGCAGACAGGGCGATGTATCAGGCCAAGAGGTCCGGCCGTAACAGGGTGGTGGTTGATTGAATATGTTAAGCACAATTATTTTAATAGTTTTAACGCTTTTGTTATATTCGTGGTTGGCAAAGTCCTGGCGTAAACGCTTAAGTTTAGAAAAGGACGGTTATGAAAAATCCAGGAGCGAACATTCCAAATTAGTTGCCGATTATTCTTCGCTTCAGGGTGAAAATGCCCGCTTAAAACTTGAGCTTGAAGAGACGCTGACACTTTATGATGTGACGAAAGAGATTGCCAAATTCCTGGATGCGGACAGGGTATTCGGTTCTTTCAACGAAAAAATAAACAAATACCTGGAAGTAGAAGTTTGCAAATTTTTAAAGGGCGATGCGGATTTATCGAAATATGAGAACTATTTGGTATTGCCTTTGACTATAGCCAGAAAGTCAATAGGGTATCTGGTAGCAAGCGGCATCCAGAAACGCGACAGGGAAAAATTCAATATTTTAGCCCAGCAGTTTATCCTGGGGATGAAACGCGTTATCCTTTATCAGAGAGTCCAGGAGATGGCAACGATGGATTCACTTACCGGTATTTTTACCAGGAGATACTGGTTTGAGAGATGCAATGAAGAACTGGAGCGTTCCAAGAAGTTTAACTATGAGCTATCCTGTCTTATGGTAGATATAGATTATTTTAAGGACTGTAACGACAAGTTCGGACATCTGGTTGGGGATGCTGTATTGAGAACGGTATCCAACACCGTCAGGGAAAATATAAGACAGATAGATTTACTCGGTAAGTACGGCGGAGAGGAGTTTTGCGTTATATTGACCGAAACCAATTCAACCGGTGCGGTTTTCGTGGCGGAACGTATCCGCAAGGCGATGGAAGAAAAGTCAATCCGGGCTTACGATGAAGATTTGAAAATCACGATAAGCATCGGCATATCGACATTCCCGCAGGATGCAGAGGATTTAAATATCCTTATCGATAAAGCAGACCAGGCATTATACCGGGCTAAAGAATCAGGCAGAAATATGGTGTGCGTGTATAACGTATAGCTTTCAGCCTTCAGCCTTCAGCTGTCAGCTGACGATTGAAAGCCGAAGACTTATTGCTTGCTTTTTTACATGTCCTAATATACAATATTTTTCGATATGAAGAAAAAATACATCATCGGTATAGATTTAGGCGGCACTAATTTGAAGGTGGCATTATTAGGCCCTTCCTTAAAAGGTTTAGGAAGGCCTATCCCTGTGGGATTAGATTCGGGTCTGAAGATAAGAGGCAAAAAAACTTTAAGCACGGCTGATTTCAGCCGGAAAGAAAGTCTTATTAATGCTATTGTCAATTCGGTCAATAATATAATAGCAACCCATGGATTAGTAAAAAGTGATATTTTAGGTGTCGGTTTAGGCCTGCCTGGCCCCATAGATGTTGATAGAGGTATCGTGCATTTCTTCCCCAATATCCCCGGATGGCTCAGAGTTAATCTTAAGAAGATATTAGAGAAAAGGTTGAAATTAGCTGTTTTTATGGATAACGATGCCAACCTGATGGCTTTAGCAGAGTATAAATTAGGAGCGGCAAGGGGTTCAAAAAATGCCGTATGCATTACCTTGGGTACAGGGGTAGGAGGCGGTATTATTATTGAAGGGAGACTCTATCGCGGTTCCTCTAATGCCGCAGGAGAGATAGGTCATCTGCCGATCAATGAAAATGGTCCTGAATGTAATTGCGGCGGTCTTGCCTGTCTTGAATCTTATATCGGCAACAGAAGGGTTATACGGGAGGTAAAGAAGATATTCAAAAGAGATGTTTCTTTGGAAGAACTCAGCCGGTTAGCTAAAAATAACAATAAAAAGGCAATTAAAATATGGACGTCGATCGGGAAAAAATTAGGTATCGC
>Ga0315268_10000644_pt1 | contig 40497 bp, 27 predicted proteins | sample C1_top_MG_FD_204535 | JGI IMG/M metagenome (GOLD analysis project Ga0315268, IMG submission 204535) | Sediment microbial communities from Yellowstone Lake, YNP, Wyoming, USA - C1_top | ecosystem: Environmental > Aquatic > Freshwater > Lake > Sediment | place: USA: Wyoming | collected 2017-08-01
GTATCCTTTCACGCAGCCAGCCTCGTCCCTGCTCGGTGTAATCGGAAACCATACACCATAGGATCAGCCGTGACCTCGGATCGAATTTTCGGAACAGCACTGCCTGAATGCTTCTCAACCCAAGTTCCGAGGAAATTACCACATCAGGTTGATATTGTTTAAGTTGAAGAAGCGTGTCGTAGGAAAAGTGTACATAGACCTGATCTTCAAAACCGCCGGGATGCCTCCAGGCGTGCTGAATGGTAATGTTCCTTTGTACGCATACATTCAGATCCTTCCACTCCGGCGGCCACAGGCGGTTGGGCTCCATGGGGGTGGCGATAAAGATCTTTAGCTGGTCCACCTGCCGGGCAAGCTCCTGAAAAACAGGAACCCGATAAGGCGGAATAAAATTTAGCAGTATGGCAACCCGTGTTTTTGACATGGTCAGTTCTTCGAAACCGAAAGGATGGCTGAGTCGAATTTTTCATACAACCAATTAAAGGGAATGGGTCGATTCATTATCATGATCATATATTTTCCTGGATCTCAAAATGGGGGATAAATACCAAACTTTCTTTCGATTTCCCTGAACATTCCCCTGAAAAGCCCAAAGACGAACTTGACCGGCCAAAGGACATCATAACTGCATCCCAGTCTTGTGTAGTACAAGGCTTTTTTATAAGCACCCAGGCGTAAATGACGTGCGACCATCGAGATGCTGGTCCGCGTGCGTTGACGTTGCATTTCGAGCCGGGCATTCCCGGGTACCAGGTCCAAATAGTGTTCCACCAGGCGGAGATTTTCATCACCCAATTGAAAAATATAGGATGGATTCCTCGAAAAGGTCAATGAGTCTTCATGAGCCAGATAACCATACACCGTTTGTTCGAGGAATTCAAAATTTAGACCGCTCAAAAGGAATTTGAACAGGAAATCCCGATCGCCGCTCATCCGGTAGCTGGTATCGAATGTCCCAATTTTTTCGAAGACGCGCCGATTGAAAAACCATGCGTTGAATCCCGGGTTCGAATATATCAATTCCCTCCAGAGCCTTTCCTCCGTCAGGATCCTGATCTGGTGAATAACGGATTCCGTATTGTCCCTGTTCCGCGAGAAGAGGATCGCCTGCCCGGCAACAGCGTCCGTCCTATTCCTCTTGAACAGATCCAGTACCCCGCCAAAACTGCCCTCGGTGTAAAGATCATCCGTATTCAGGAATCCAATAATTTCACCCCGGGCCATTCCCAGGCCTTTATTAAGGGCGTCATACATTCCCTTGTCCGGACCGGATACCACCCGTAAATGCGGATACTTCTTGATGACCTCCAGGGTGCCATCCGTCGATCCGCCATCAATAATGATATGTTCGACATTTGGGTAATTTTGATGAAGTACACTTTCAATTGCCTGACTGATGAACGTGGCGCGGTTAAAGGAGGGTGTGATGATGGAAAAAAGAGGCGGTCCTTTTGAAGGATTCTTTTTCAAGGTAAAAAACCTTTATGCATCCTTAATTTTTGGCTGCTGCCAGTCATCCAGAGCGCTTTGGTAGAAGTCCAAATATTCATCAACCATGCGGTCTGAACCAAAATGCCGCCGGGCATATTTGAAGGAATTCACGCCCATTTTTTGGCAGAGTTCCGGATCCCTCAATAATTGAGCGACCCGATCCGCCATTGCCATGTGGTCATGAGGCGGGATCAGAAAACCGGTTTCGCCATCCGTGATCTGCTCGGGAATCCCTCCGACTGCGGTGGCTACTACAGGCGTACCGCAGGCCAAAGCCTCCAGGATCACATTGGGGAATGTGTCTGCATGAGCGGCATGTAAATAAACATCACTTGCCTGATAATAGCAGGCTACCCTGCCCAGGTCTGCGGTAAAAGGAACAAACCGGATCTGCATTGATCCATACTCACTCCCGGTCCTTTTCATATTGTCAGATCCGACAGCGATGAAAAGTATTTTCCCGGCGCCCATTTTTTGCTCCACATCCAGGATCGCCTTGCGGATCGTATCGAAGTCCTTAAATGGATTGGTCCCAATATTGCTGGACACAAATAATAATACAAATGTATCCGGGGGAATATTTAATTGCTGCCTGGCCCATGCTTTATTCGCAGGTTTAAATACAGACAGATCAACACCGTTATGGATGACTTTTTTCTTCACAATGCCTGGTGCCAGCATCGAGGCGGATACCTGATCCAGGGCCCATTGGGAGGGAGCCGCGGCATACAGTTTTGATCGGGAGTAAATGTCCCTTTTGCGCTGCCAATTGAAGGCGGTGGAGTCGCGGGGAGTCGGTGGATATATGCCCAGATAAGGGCAATGCCCGCAGCCGGTCTTCCAGCGTTCACAATCCAGCGAATAGGCACAATGTCCGCTGATCAGCCAGGTGTCATGCAGGGTGATAATGGTCGGTCTGCGCGATGACAGGGTCGGCAGGTATTCCAGGTCAAAGTACTTAATATGTAAATTGTGAAGATGAACGATATCGGGCGGTTCGGAGAAAAGGTCCAAAAGTTTCCATGTTCCCGGATAGTCAAAATCCTCCCGGCCCATATAATGTTTCAAATATCGTCCGGGTTCCGCGGCATACTTCAGCCAGCTCGAAACGACATGATGACCAATACGCCATTTGTGACGCTTTGCGTACTCTGCACCCTTCAGGAATGGTTTTCCAAGAGGGGACACCTTCGATATAACCGGGATTTCCCTTATATCCGGATCGGGATCATCCTTTTCACCAACCGCCATCCATGGGGTAAGGCCCTTCGAACGGCAGGCCTGGTGAAGTGTCCACGCAATGCGGGCTGCCCCCCCCGTTTTGCCGGTGGAATTGACCTGTAAAACCTTGAGCGCTTTCTTTAACATGCTGTCATGCTTTCCCTGCCCAAAAAGACCGCACCCACCTGTAGGGTTTTCTCAGAATGAATTTAACAGGTGATAATATCCAAATCCGCAGGCGATCCAGATAATCAAGCATTATCAAGCCCTTCTTTCCGGCCAGATAAAGGGGATTGGAGAGCAGGCGTTCAATATCATCCGTCCGCCGCAATTTCACAGGATGGTCTCCATTTAAAATATCCCCATACATAGCCACGGCCTCAGGTGGATGTGTTCCGTGAAATCGTTCCAGCCAGCTCGGAAAGGTAAAAACATTATGTACACGATAAGGTTTTCCAAGAGTGCGAAACGAATTTCTCATCCATTCTGATGCGCCCGCCCTTTTTGACCAGCCCGCATTTTCATAATAAGTAACCTTCTCTTCCACTTGTTGCGGCAGCAGCAGGGAGTAATGATATAGGAATACTCCCATCTTCGCAAGCTGCCCCCCGCGAATCCAGTGTATCCTGCGCGTATCCCGTCCCTCATCATCCAACACCGTGGGTGGACGATGGGTGAGATATTGATAGCCCGGGCCCCATTTGAACAGGCGGTGATATGTGGAAGCCCCGCGCCGCAGATACCATCCATCCACCCAATACTCCATCCCGCCCCAGAACGTGATCATTGGGAAGGAGACCGCTGTAATTTGCGGATCCTGATCCAGCATTGAGATGATCGTTTGCATGTCCTCCGGTTTATAGAACTCATCGGAGTCCACCTGCCATAAATAATTTCCCGCAGCACGTTTGGCATAAGCGCGGCTTTGTTCATCCTTTTCGCCGGGCCAAAATCCATTCGGATGACCTTCGTCCTCCGCGGTAATGATCGATAATTTATTCGCCGGATCCTCGTTGGTCTTAAAGTGACGCAATACATCCAGTGTGCTGTCTGTGGAGTGACCATTGGAATTGGCTGTATTCCCGGCATCGGGGACGGCACCTTCAACGACTATGATCTGATGAGCAAAGGGATATAGTGCCCGCAGGTTGTAGCGCAGGAAGGGCTCCCCATTCAAAACGATCATGCCAAAGGTGATATTTACCCGGCCCATTACGAAGCCTTTTTAATAAAGGAATATTCATTTCCATTTTTGGAGATCGCAAACAGTTTGTAGCCGGTCAATATTAATTTTATTGTGCTGCGGATGGTCCGGAAGATGCCGATTCCGGAAATAAAATGATGGAACTCGACCAGGATCTGTCCGACATTCAGATCAGCAGACAGAATATCGTCAATGACGTCATATTCCGCGCCTTCAATATCCATCTTGAGCAGGTCTATCCTGTCATGTCCAAGGTCTCTCATAATTGAAGCCAGTTTTTTAACGGGCACGATTATTGCGCTGCTTTTGGTCTCCGGCCGTCCCAGCATGGTGTGGGAGACAAATTCCGGATTCTCCGGGGGAAAAAATGTGGCTTCTCCATCGTAACCGGCGAGACCCAGCCCGAAGCTCCGAAACAGCGAAGGCAGTTCCTGTTTTTTCAGCCATTCGATGGAACGAGGAGTCGGATCAAAGGCAAATACAGGGCAGCCGTATGTACTTATTACTGCCAGATCAAATGTTATATCCTCGCCAATACCCACGGAATAGATCACCGACTTTGCCCCGATATTGTCAGGGCACAGGGTCCAGCCGCCGTAATCAGAACCAAGCCTGATCGTTTTTCGCTGCGACCACTTTGTTGTAAAAGTCCAAAAAAGGCTCCAGGCCTTTTGAAGGTATCGATCAAACCGGTGTACCAAACTGGTGAAGAGATTGTTTTTTAACATGATCCTGTATATTGTCATCTTTCAGTACGTATATTGCCGTGTTTGGTGGAGGATACGGGCAGCCAGTGATATCGGTCATAACGATTGTTGACCCTAAAACCATCATAATTCCTGAATTCCTGTGGATTATACCTGTTAAGAACTTGTAACCATTGGCGCTTTCTGCGACCGTCTAGGTCAATTAATCAGGCAATGCGCCTGAAAGGCGCATTGCTCCAGTTCCGCCGTCCCTGATGTGACGGGTTACTTAAGCCTGGTATAGCAGATCCAGGTGTATGACTTTGCGTCACCCAGAAAAACCTCCCGGGTTGGCGTTGCCGCCTCCTGCAGTAAGGGTTCCGATGTCGGATAGGCTTTTTCATTCCAGTCATCCCCCCAACGCGTTTGAGGGGTTCTAATAACCGGTGGAAATTCATAATAGATTTCCAGGTTTTTATGCAGCATATGTGCATCATTGTCGTTGGGGTCTATCTTCAACTGGAGATGTTGAGGGATCGATGCGATCGGGGTCATGCCAAGCGCTTTGGCAAACCCTGTCGCGATTTTGGATGGGATCGAACCGCCGCCTGTTTTTTGGGCGGAATGCTGTGGGTCAAATCCGGCCCCGGCAAATGCTTTTTTCAGGCTGTAGCAATCCCCTTGATTGGCCGGGTAATTATCTTCAAAAATAACATTCTTGAAACCAAACCACCTGCATTGCTGTAAACGCTCATAGGCATTTTGATGATCATCGAAGAAAACCAATGAACGATCCGTTATTGACGCCCAGTTTTGTTCCGAGAAATCCCTGTCAGAGTAGGCTGCCGAATCGGAGATATATTCCCTGATCGAAAGATCCAGATCAATGGCGACCAGTTTTGAGTTGGGGCATGCCTGTTCCAAAAGCCATGTGCTTTGCCCCTTCCATATTCCACTCTCGACGATAAGATCAGGGTTCAATTTTCTGGCCATGAACCAAACTGCGAACATGTGCGGCGATTTCATCCCGCCCTGATTGTCCTTGATGGGTCTTTTGGAGTAAAGTTCCAAAAACTCGTCGATGCTTTTTACGATCTCGTCTCGCGTCCATGGGGGATTGCCGATTTGAACCAGGTTGCTCATGCGCATTTCTCCTGTTGCCCGTGTTGGGGGACTATAAAGAATCCGTGGGATGGTGGATGGGATCATCAAATATCTTCAATTCCCCGACTCCCCGCGTCAGACACGTATAAGCAGAAAAGCCAAATTCCTGATACCAGGCACGTCCCCGCCTGATCCGTCTGAGCAGTTGAAAAAAAGGATCGAGTTTGAGCATGAACTCACGTCTTATGCTCTTTTTGAGTTTCATATTGTGATACCAATTGTATCTGACAACTTCCGGTGTGATCCGGCTGAACTTTTCATCCAATATCTCAAAACCTTCCGTTTTGAGAAGAAATTTGAAGAGGGAAGGTGTATAGATATTGATTTGCCCGTAGGAAAGGAAATGCTGCGCATGCCGGTCGACATCCATTGAATAATCCAGGGGGATCTCAAATATTTGGAACCCACTGATCCGCCTCAGTTCCCGAAGCAGTATCCGGCCATGCTCCACATGCTCCATTACATGTGAACAATACGCCATATCAAAGGATTTATCCGGATATGGGATCCGATAGCCGTCGAACTTGAGCACTTCGCGAAGATGCACCAAATTCCTTTTCCTGATCCCGTCGATCCCGCCCTCCGCGATCTCAATGGCATACAATTCATCGAATATATTTGCACGATCCAGGTATTCAAGAAGGGCCCCCTCTCCGGCGCCGCACTCCAATACTTTTCGGAAAGTATGTGCCTGGCACATTTCGACGATATTCCGGGCCTTGTATTTTCCTCCGAGCTCCCTCCATTCAGACAGTTCCCCGGAGTACTGTTCGTCGTAAGCGGCATCCAGGGTGGAATTCAATTTATTGAACATTCCGGTTTCCTTCCTGCGTTGTGTGTAACACTGTTAACTTAACAGGTTGGATGCATGTGAAGAGCCGAAAATAAACATCCAGACTGCAATTATCCATGCCATCCTTGGAACATGTGATGAATGGTCTTTCGGATGGGCTTCATAAGCCGGGCCGTGTGGGCCGGGGCATTTTTTCAATGCTCAAAACCCGGACGAATTTCGCAAAGTATCCCGGGGGAGAGGCGGCGAAGTTGTTAATGCGATTTATGAAATAATCCCGGAATCAAGCATCGTCCTGCACCAAAGCTCCAGGACCAAAGCCTTGAACGGTAAATAGGAGGATGAAAATGCAGGGAATACATCCTGGGAAAGCATTTGTCCGGCTTCGGATTTCATAATACCAGATTGAACCAGATAACCTTCCTTCAAAAGTGGTCCATAGGTTTGCATGATATTTTTATGCCATTCTTGAACAGGAGGCTGGAACCCTCTTTTGGGGCGGTCCAATAATGACGCCGGAATAAAATCCTTTACCGCTTCCTTCAACCAGAATTTTGGAGGTTTTTGATGGTCGGGAGATGCTTTTCGCAGTCCCATGACGGTTTCCACCAGACGAAAATCCACGAATGGAAGCCTTAATTCAACTGAATTCGCCATGCTGAGACGATCACCCTGTACAATACCATTCTCCAAAAGATACGTTTGAATTATGAAGCGGCTTATTTCACTATCGATATATTTCCAGGGTTGGGGCAGCGTATATAGATCGGCCGGGAAACAACCGGGTAAACTTTCCTGGAATGCCGGTTGGTATAGCCACCTCAACTCAGCTTCCAGGGCGGAAATATCCCAGCGCATTTCCATAAAGACCATCTGTTCCTGTGGGGCGTTTTGGTCGCGTCGCAGCTCGCTCAAACCATTAAGGACTCCAAACCCGGATTTCAACCAACCCGCCAGCGTCGAGGGTGTCGAATTTAATGGCAAGGATGGTCTTAAGTATTGAGGAATGACCTGCCAGCCATTTCGAATAAGGGATTGTTTTCTGATTGTCTGAACGGCCGCCTGTCGGACCCATTCATAACCCCAGAAAAGCTCATCCCCCCCCTGACCTTGCAGCAAAACAGGGACGCCCATTTCCCGCGCTTTGCGCGCCACAGCGTAATATCCAAACCCGGATATATCGGCAATGGGATCGTCACGTAATCCCACCAGCCCCGGGAAAATGCCGGTGTGTTCATCTGTTGTCAGCTCGATCTCATGTAATGGGATTTTTAATGCCTGAGACAGTTCCTTTGCCTGGTTCCGTTCATCGTAATCCGGGCGGCCCGGATACCCCACAGAGAAAGCCTGCAGCACCCCCGGATATTTCCTGGCTGCCAGAATGGCTATTGCACTCGAATCCAGTCCGCCACTGAGTGCTATGCCGACGGGAACATCCGACCGTATCACCAATTCGCTGGCGCGTTCCAATTCGGCGCGGATCAGCCTGGAAGGGTCACCCTCCAGTGGAGGAATATCTTCAAACCGCCAATAGGGGTATTCAGTGACCTTCCATGGATCAACATCCACGATCAAAACGTTCCCGGCCGGTAACTTCCTGACGCCTTTAATGGGCGTCATCGGCTCAGGGACATAACCATTAAAAAAATATTGATTTACTGCGATGGGATCGAGCTTGAAATCCACCTGCTTTGACCGCAGGATCGTCCTTAGCTCGGATGCGAAAAGGAGCCTGTTCCGATCCTCAAAGAGGTAAAGCGGCTTTTCCCCGATGCGATCCCGCGCCAGGACCAGGCGTTTTCTTTTTTCATCCCACAGCGCAAAAACGAACATGCCGCGCAGGTGCTGGACAAAATCAAGGCCATGGTCCTCGTACAGGTGTAATATCGTCTCTATGTCGGAGTCTGTTGAAAGACGATGCCCCTTTTTCTGCAGGGACTCGCGCAGTTCAATGTAATTGTAGATCTCCCCATTTGCGATGATCGCCAGGGATTTGTCCTCGTTATACAATGGCTGCCAGCCGTTCTTGAGATCGATAATACTAAGCCGGCGCATTGCCATTGCCAAATGAGGCGCTGTGAAATATCCCTCGCCATCCGGGCCGCGATGGGTGAGACTGTCGTTCATTTGTTTAACTGTTTGTATCTCAATATTCGACTGGCTGGATATTAAACCGCAGATTCCACACATAGTTTATTCACCGAGGTGTTGTGTCGTGTTCCGTGACATGGTCGCCATCATATTCCCATGAGAGAACAGGAGAAACTCTGCGATATTCGCCACGACATCCGGTGTCGATTGCAGGGGGATAAAACGGTGTCGATACAGCGATTCCCGCAGGTCGTCCCTTCGGAAGAGTATATCCTGTAAGATGTTGCCCCAACGATCGTTGGGCATAAGATCAATGACCGCTCCTGCCAGACTGGATGGGATCAACATGTTGGAGCCGTGAACTCCGATCACAACATGGCTTTCAGCGTACAGCTTGCACCATTGTCTTTCCTGCGAGTCGGTGACCTGATCGGTTCGTAAATCGATGATCCAACCCGGCAGCTTTTTATTCGTACCCATGCCTGTTACAGTAAATTCAAGGCCTGGTATTTTGGCCCTCAGCTTATTTGCCAGTTTGGTGACACGCTCTGTTTGAATTTGGAGCAGTATATTGCGCCAAAAACGGGCAGGCCGTTTCTTTTCAGGCGCCCATAAACGGTCGGCCCGCCAAATAAATGTTATCCGGGGATGGTTGATCCCCTCCTCCCAATTTGAAACTTCAAATGGCTGAACACCCACAAAACGGCTGATTTCATAATCCTGCGGGTGAGGGTGGGAATAGGCAGCACTGATAAAAACTTCGCGATATGCTGCGGCCAGGTCCCTGATCTTTTCCGCCAGCCATTCATTCCACAGATAACCTGTTTTCAACTGCCAATCGATTTCCCAGATCGCTGTTACCCCGTCCGGCACCATCCACTTGAGAAACGAAGGGACCATGACAACCAGGTCCATGTCGGGGCAATGGTCGAGATAATATTGAGCGTTGAGAAGTTTTAGAACACAATGCCCATAAAGAACATCCAGGCAGTTGAGCAGGATCAGCCGGGCCTCGGTGCGGACCGGCTTGACCTGGTGGACGGTAAACCCGATTTCATCATTCGAACGATCCCTGTAACCTTTTTTCAGCCAATCCGAGAACCAGGCAGCGTGATTTGGATCCGTTACCTGGCCGGTTTCTTTTTCAAGCAACATGGGAGAATACAACGCCTGACCGACAGAGAAATCGCCAAAATAAATTCCAGAGCATTTGGGGCATCTTAATTTTGCAAGAACACGCATTCCGGGAATATACCAATCCAGAATGTCCAGGTGAATTTCGCAATGAGGACAGTCAAAAGATACATTCGGATTTGGATACAACTGGATCATGAATAAGGTTTCCTTAGAAAATAGCAACCAGTCGAAAAACCGGGGCTTCTTATACCGGTAAATTGGTTTCCGCAGATATATTTCTTATCCATCACTTCAAAAGGGGAAAACAATTCGAGCATATATTCCTCCTTGTAAGCACGATGCGCGTTAAAATATATCTTGTTTTGATCCTCAATTGGAAGTGAGATATACAAATTTCCGCCAGGAATTAACACTCTTTTTAACTCTGCAAGGGCTTTTTCGGTTCCCCATGCATCCAAAGGATCACCGTATCTTCCCAGGCCAATATGTTCGATGACACAAATGCTTGAAACTGATGGAAGGCTGTTATCAGGAAAAGGCAAATCAAGAATTGAACCCGCCTGAAAGGCAATGCTGCTCATCGAGATGCTCAACGGGCGAATATCGACCATTGTTACAGGAACCACCTTGGATAGCAAGGCAACAAACTTATGGTGTGAACCTATGTCAACATGCATGGATGGACGCTTTTTGACAATATGCTCAAATGCCCAGGCATCCTGATAAAAATAAATTGGTTCAATAGGTGTTACATTGGTAGAGTCGTTAAGACAGGGATATAGATAATACTGAAACTCATTCGTCCTCGATGATGCAAGCCGTTTATATTGATAAAGTTGATGCCAAAATCTTACCCAACCCGCGGATTCTTCCCTGGCATTCTTGATCCAGTCCAAAAATCGTATTTTGATGTATTTACCAAGAGATTTCAACTCCAAATATCTCATTCACTGCCTTTTATTTGGTTTGGAATATGTGATTAATTACTTTAACTCTTTGATATACCGGGATATCGCCAAATATTCCCGTTCGCAGAAGGGAGAATGCAACCTTCCCAGGACCCTCATCCCCGGGATATCCCAACCATCAATATCCAATTCCTTTTGGCAATAAGGGCATTTATAGGAACAGTCAGGTATTGGATGAAGGGCTATCATTTTACAAGGGATCGAACAATGTCATACAACTTGCGCCAAATTGAAACAGAAACGGGATTCAACGAATGCGGGAGGCTGTTGTTGTCCCTGTATAAGGAGCAGATATTAATAATATCATTTTTGGAAATGAGCCGATCCCCTCGAATGCTGATAATATTTCCGTATACGGCTCTTGCGTCGAATAAATTGTCGGCCGGTAATTGTTCCTGCAAATCAAAAATATTTTCCTTTGTTTCGTTTGCGCCATCAATAATTATCGTTAATCCGTATCCCAACTGCTTAAGAATTTCAAGAGATAAGACCGTCGGGCGGATAAATTTATCGGACCAGCCGCCCTCTCCACTGGCATGGATCCCGCCCCCGCCATATTCGAACATGATCACTCCAGGCAACAATTCGGGTGGAATGTCAGGCAATTGTTCCATGACCTTGGGCTCCATTCCCTCGATATCCAATTTCATGCATGTGATTTTCTGAGGATGAGTATTTGAAATGAGGGTATCCAACCTTACCGTACGAACGGTCTTTTCCTCTGTTGACGCGCCCCACCAATCAGGGACCAGGGAAGAAAGGTTGAGGTTCCTGGCATGATCATAGGATCCAATATAGAGCGTTTGGACCCCATTTTTGTCGGATAGACATTCTTCCAGCAGGGTGATCCCATGGGTCTTGCATATATTCCTTAGAGCACGTACCGGCAAAGGTTCCACGGCAATGGTCTTAAATCCCAACCTGGCAAAGACCTCACAATAGAAGGCAAACGTGCCGACACCGATATCGTAGCATGCTCCTTCATGCTTTGGATCCACTTGAGGAATGATGAAAACCAATAAATCCTGACAACATTCTTCTACATGCACGTGATCCTCCGTACAAAATTTTTGACCTGGGAAGGTTTATTATGGATGGGCTGAATGTCGAATCCCGGGGGTAACGCTCTTTTGGCGCACAGATATTACTTTTTTTCCCATCGAAAGACCGGTGCAAGAAGCCCGGGACGTTTGATCATCCATAATGGCGAATCGCTTAGGCTTCCCTGGACTGTCAGGTAAACCGCCGGTGCATTCTTTCCGGGTTCAAGAAGCCAAGTCCGATAATGCAAGCCGGCTATCATCTCAATACGATATACGCCTTCATTTAGGAATCTCTCAGGGATTTTACTGCGAATGATAAACCTTCCCTTTTCCAATTTGGGCCATTCCTTTTCCGGCGTATCTGTTTGATATGACCAATAAAGCAGATTGCCGTCTTCGGTAAAAATGGCATATCCAATGGTGAAAGACGGGTCCAGCGAGATCATCTCTCCCTCGATTTCGATAAAAACACCCTGGTTGTTGGGTACCGGCATCTTCAACGGATCACCGCTTTCGGTGCTAAGGGAAAGGCGCAAAGGTTTAAATATAGTCGAGGCGGAAAAGCCGGATTCATTGCGCCATTCCTGGTCGACATTTTCATCCGATTCACCGAACAAATACCTGGTGACCACCATGCGTACATCCGAACTATATTCCTTCAATTTGCCTTTATCCAAATGGATGCAGCTATTGCATAATTGCTCAATGGCATTCATGCTGTGGCTGACCAGTAATACGGTCCTGCCCTGACGGGCAACGTCTCCCATCTTCCCCAGGGATTTCTTTTGAAACTCTGCATCGCCAACCGCCAGCACTTCATCAACCAGCAAAATATCCGGTTCCAGGTGGGCGGCAACGGCGAAGGCCAGACGCATATACATGCCACTCGAATAAAATTTCACCTGCGTATCCAAAAATTTCTCGACCTCGGCAAAATCCACGATTTCATCGAACTTGCGCTCGATTTCGGCGCGCCTCATTCCCAGGATGGCGCCATTAAGGTAGATATTTTCGCGACCGCTCAACTCGGGGTGAAAGCCGGTGCCCACCTCGAGCAGAGAGCCTACGCGTCCGTAAAGCTCCACCCGTCCCGTAGTCGGTTTTGTGATGCGTGAGAGCACTTTGAGCAGCGTGCTCTTGCCCGCTCCGTTGCGTCCGATAATGCCGACTGATTCGCCCTTTTTGATCTCGAACGATATATCGTTCAATGCCCAAAAAGTATTGTCATCCTGTTTTTTCCTGCCCTTCAGCCAACGCGAGGGAAATTGCATGGCCGAGACCAGGCTTTCCCGCAAAGTTTTATAATGCGCCTGTTGTCTGCCAATGTGGTAGCGTTTCCCCAGGTGTTCAACTCGGATTGCGTTATCACTCATTGTTGTGTTCCATCTTCAAAACCTGGACTTACTCATCAGGAACTTCCGGATTTTTTATCCAATGCTGTTTTCAGGATCAAAGTCTGTAGGATCGCCGTCTGATTTATTTTTTCCCGGGTTGCCTTTTTCAGACATCAAAACTCATTGCACGGGAACCGTCAACATAAAACCGCCAAGGACCCATTGTTGCTGCTCCTGCATAACCTCGTAATGATGTGTATCCTGCCTGGAATCTGCAGCCAGGGACATGTGCGACCATGCGTCGAATCTTTGGCGGCGGGCGGCTCAAGTTAAATTACATCTGCGAACGTGCCTTCCATGCGTTTGAAATAAACCAGGCCGCTCACCAGCAAAACAATTACGATCCCTATGGAGACCCAAAGCAGGCCACCCACGTCTCCGCTACCCAGCAGGGACCAGCGAAAGCCCTCAACAACGCCGGTCATCGGGTTAAGACCGTACAATAAACGCCACTTTTCGGGGATCAATGTACTCGAATAGGCAACGGGTGTGGCATACATCCAGAACTGTGTCAGGAAGGGTACCACGTAACGCACATCACGATATTCCACATTCAGGGCTGAAAGCCATAGTCCAATTGCCAGGGCGCTTGCCAATGCCAGGGCCAGAAATAATGGAAGTAATAGCATACGTCCGCCAAGCGGAACCCGGTAAAAGATCATCATGCCGACCAGCACCACAAAAGAGATGCCAAAGTCCAATAATCCAGGCAGTACCGAGGCGATCGGGATAACCAGGCGTGGAAAGTATACCTTGCTGACAAGGGTCTGGCTTCCGACCAGGCTGTTGCTCGAATTGGTCAATGCAAAGGCGAATAATTGCCAGGGCAGCAAGGCTGTAAAAGTGAAGATCGGGTAAGGGATGCCCTCGGAAGGCAGTTTGGCCAGTTGACCAAAGATGATGCTAAAAATGAGCATTGTGAGCAGTGGCTGCAGGACCGCCCATGCCGCGCCCAGCAGGGTCTGTTTATAGCGCACCTTGATGTCACGCCAGGTCAGGAAAAAGAGCAGTTCACGGTAACGCCACAGGTCACCCAGCTCAAGTGCCAGCCAGCCTTTTTCAGGCTCCAGGACAAGCAGGGGGTGTGACGTGGTTTCTTTTGGGATTAATGTTGTATCTGTCATTGCGTATCAGGAAATTAATTATATATCATTTCTGGAAACCCCGGCCGGGGGATTGTTTAGAATAAGGATCGGATTGGGGGACGACGATTTAAGTATCTCAGGCTTTTGATTCCCTGCGGCAGCCGCCATTCATGATATTTGTGTATGAAGATCCGATCATGCAAAGTTCATGAAAGGTCAATACTGATCATCGGCACTGATTAAATCTGTATTCTGTGTTATGCAAAATGCAGATCTTTTTGTTCCTTTTATCTGTCTGGAAGTTGTTCAATTCGTATTCCCGCCGCTTTTGGATGGAAAAGAGAAATTGGCAGTTCATCTTTTGGTAAAATCCGCCCCCAGGTCTTTATCAGGGGCGGAGACGTTACATCACAAACAGAAATGTTACCTCACAAAAATGAAGGGCGAGTTGAGTAAGTAATGAATTTATAATACAATTAAATTGGCTTTCTGATATAAGTAAGTGCAAGTGTATTCGTTTTGGAGAAACAATGAAAAAATCCTTCGTATCCCGAATTGGCCAGGTTGTTCTGGCTATTGCTTTCCTTTTTTCGTTATTGGGGGTTAATACCACCCACGCCTTCGCGTTATTGCTGGGCTCGGGTATCTATGATGATACCAATTCCAATTGGGTGTATACGGGAGCGTGGACAGCATCCACGCCCGGACCGGCATATAACAGCACCCTGGACTACAGCATGACCCCGGGCGATTCTGCCTCCTTCACCTTCAGCGGCACCAGCTTCATCTTCTATTACACCCAATACACCAACCGCGGCAACATCCAGGTGTTCATGGATGGCTCACTGACCCCGCTGGTCACGATCAATGCCAGTGGGGCGCTGGTCTGGCAGAAGACCTACACCAGCCCGACCTTTGCCCCGGGTACGCACACGGTGGTATTCAAGCACGGCGGCCCCTCCGGCACCACCATCGATATCGACGCCATCCAGATCTTTGCCAAATATGATGATGCTGCCACTGAATGGACCTACACGGGAACGTGGACAGCCTCCACGCCCGGACCGGCGTACAACAGCACCCTGCACTACAGCATGACCCCGGGTGACACCGCCTCTCTGGCGTTCACCGGAACAAGCTTCACCTTCTATTACACCCAATATTCCAACCGCGGCAACATCCAGGTGTTCATGGACGGTTCGCTGACCCCTCTGACCACGATCAATGCCAATGGGGCGCTGTTCTGGCAGAAGGGCTATGCCAGCCCGACCTTTGCCCTGGGGCCACACACGGTGGTATTCAAGCATGGCGGTCCTTCCGGCACCACCATCGATGTTGACGCCATCACCATTACCGGGGGCAGTGCGGGCGGTACTCCTGATACCCTTCCGCCCGGAGCCGTGACCAGTCTGAGTGCCTTGACCAGCAGCACGGCCAACGATTCAGTAGATCTCAGTTGGGTGGCTCCGCCAAATGATGCCGGCAATAATTCATCCGGACCGGTGGCAAGTTATCTGGTTTGTTACAGTAAGAGTCCCCTTACGGATTGCAGTACCGGCATAGCAGTCACAACCGGCCTGCCCACTCCGGTAGCCCCCGGTGGGACACAGAACATGACGGTCCCGGGCCTGCAGCATGGCACGACCTATTATTTTGCCGTGGCAGGGCAGGACGCAGGCAGCAACATTGGCCCGTATGCCACCACCAGCGCAGTTGCCAGCACGATAGCGCCAGCCAACGATCTGCCCACCTCACCGACCAATATCACCACCGTTTCTTTCACGGATAATATTGCGGACGTAAGTACGGGCAATCCCACCACCACCGTTGGGGGAGCCACACCTGATAACCCCGCCATCCCCAATTGCCGGTCTACTTCGGGTACAACTTTGGCGCTTTATACGGTTTGGTATACCTATACGCCCTCAAGTTCAGGGAACCTGAATGCAGACACAACGGGCAGTAATTACGATACGGTTCTGGCAGTATGGAGCGGAACACCGGGAAGTCTGGTGGCCGTTGCCTGTAACGACAATGCCAGCGTTAGCACCAACCAATCGCAGTTGAGCAACGTGGCGCTGACAGGGGGCACCCAGTACTTCATCGAGGTGGGATTGTTCGCGATCTTTCCGGCAGCGCCAATGGTTACGCCATTGAGCGAATTGCCCTATACACCCAACACGCTGGTATTCAATACCCAATTTATCTCCAGTTCGAGCAGCTCGGGTCCGGGGATCTACGATGACACGAGTTCCAATTGGGTGTATACGGGTGCCTGGACAGCCTCCACCCCCGGCCCGGCATACGGCAGCACTTTGCACTACACGATGACCCCGGCCGATACGGCATCCTTTACCTTCAGCGGCACCGACTTCACGTTGTATTACACCCAATACACCAACCGCGGCTATATTCAGATATTCATGGACGGCTCGGTAACGCCGCTGACCACGATCAATGCCAACGGGCCGCTGGTCTGGCAGAAGACCTACACCAGCCCGATGTTTAGCCCGGGTACGCACACGGTGGTATTCAAGGATGGCGGCCCATCCGGCTCGACCATCGATATCGATGCCATCCAGATCCGCGCCACCTACGATGATGCCGCCAGTGCCTGGGTCTACACGGGAGCGTGGACAGCCTCCACCCCCGGACCGGCCTATGGCAGCACCCTGCATTACACCATGACCCCGGGCGACACAGCCTCCCTGGCTTTCACCGGCACCAATTTTACCTTCTACTACACTCAATACTCCAACCGCGGCAACATCCAGGTATTCATGGATGGCTCGCTGACACCTCTGGTCACGATCAATGCCAGCGGGGTGTTGATCTGGCAGAAGACTTACACCAGTCCGACCTTTGCTCCTGGATCTCACACGATTGTATTCAAGCACGGAGGCCCTTCCGGCACCACCATCGATATCGACGCCATCACCATCCGGTGAGCAATACCTTCACTGCACCAGAGCGAGACCGACCGGTCTCGCTCTGTTTTTTAAAAGCAGCCCCAGATTGAAATATATAACTGTATGATCCCACGTCCATACCTTGGAGTAGAATAAAAGGTGTGATCATTTTTAAATCTTGATCGACATTTCAAGTCCATAAGGTAATGCCAATGAATTCAATCACCAGGCTTTTCAACATTTCAATGGTTCTTTTATTTGCGTATTCCTCCGGCTTGCAGAATATCCAATTTGCAGGAGTCGGCACCAATTCCGGCAACACTCCCAAAATGGCTCAAGGCTCCGGTGGTCCTGTAAAACCAGGAGCACCAGTTGCACCAAATGAATTAAACGTCGATTTACGCAGCTTGCCTCAGATAGTACCGGCTACTCCACAGCAGCAGCACCGCCCGCTAATTTCGGGTTTGCCCTCTCAAAGCGCAACCGTACCCGGCCAAATCTCACCCTTTACCCAGACTCAGGCACCCATACCCAATATGCCCAGCGCGACCAGTTTTGTCGGTCTTAATTTTGCCGCCAATGGCTCCGGTTGGCCACCGGATACGAATGGAGATGTCGGTCCCAATCATTATATGGAGGCTGTCAACACCTCCATTGGCATATTCAACAAGACCGGCTCATTATTGACCTCGTTCACTTTCAACTCCTTCTGGAGTGGCGCCGGCACTGGAACAGCCTGTGATACAAGCAATCAGGGAGATCCAATCGCCCTTTATGATCCTTTGGCTGATCGGTGGATCTTCGCGGATATGGCCTGGACAAACATGATGACCGGACCTTTTTATGAATGTTTCGCCATATCAAAAACAAGCGATCCCGTTTCGGGCGGATGGTGGAGATATGCCATTCGTACGGATGATGCCACTCATACGTATCTGGCCGATTACCCAAAACTGAGTGTTTGGCCGGATGGAATATACATGTCAGCCAACAGATTTGCCTGCTTAAATACCGCCTGCAGCAGTGCAACTTACAAAGGCGCTCGTGTGTGGGCATTCAATCGCACTCAAATGGAGAGTGGCGCGGTACTTCAGTCTTATTTTGTGGATGTAAGCGGGAACTATTTTTCATTACTTCCAGGCAATTTGCGCGGCACCCCGCCCCCGGCTGGTGCACCTGATTATTTTGTCTCCCTTGATCCGGGCGTCTGGGCGCTCGACGTTTGGAAATTTCACGTTGATTGGGTGACTCCGGCCAACAGCACCTTTACCGGGCCCTCTTTGGTATCCATTGCGAGCTACACTTCCGCGCCGGCCTCCATCCCCCAATTGGGAAGTGTGGAAGTTCTTGATTCCCTGGGCGATCGCTTGATGATGCAGAACCAGTACCGCAATATTAATGGTACTGAATCGCTTTGGCTGACTCATACTGTTGGAAGCGGGGGGGTATCCGGTATTCGCTGGTATCAGCTGAATATCACAGGTGGTTCCATAAATAGTTCGCCTGTGCAATCCGGCACCTATCAACCGGATACTAATTATCGCTGGATGCCCAGCCTGGCGGTGGATAAAGCTGGAAATATGGCGGTGGGATACAGCGTCTCAAGCGCCTCCATGAATCCAGCCATTCGTTATGCAGGCCGCCTGGCGGGCGATCCTCTCAATAATTTAAGCCAGGGCGAAGCGACCCTGATAGCCGGAGCCGGGGCCCAGAACGGCGGCGCAGGCCGCTGGGGTGACTATACCGGCATGACGGTCGACCCGGTGGATGATTGCACGTTCTGGTATACCAATGAATATTATTCCACCACCGGTAACAACTGGCAGACGCTGATCGGCTCGTTTAGATTTCCATCCTGCCCACCCACCATTTCCGGCAATGTGGGAGCAGGAGGAGTTACGCTCAGCTATACCGATGGCACAGCCAAAACTGCCACGTCAGCCGCCGACGGCAGTTATTCATTATCTGTCTCATATAATTGGAGCGGAACAATAACCCCTTCGAAAGCCTGTTACGTTTTTAATCCGCTTAGCATCAGTTATGGCAGTGTAACGACCAATCAAACAGCTCAGAATTATACATATGGCATTACCCCTGGTTGTTTGCCCGGCTCGGGTATTTATGACGATACGAATTCCAATTGGGTCTACAGCGGCACATGGACGGCCTCCACACCCGGACCGGCATACAACAGCACGCTGGACTACACCATGACCCCGGGTGACAGCGCCTCCTTCACCTTCAGCGGCACCAATTTCACACTTTATTACACCCAATACTCCAACCGCGGCAGCATCCAGGTCTTCATGGATGGCTCACTGACTCCCCTGACCACCATCAATGCCAGCGGGGCGCTGGTCTGGCAGAAGACCTACACCAGCCCGACCTTTGCCCCGGGAGCCCACACGGTGGTGTTCAAACATGGCGGTCCCTCCGGCTCGACCATCGATATCGACGCCATCCAGATCCTAGCCACCTACGATGACACCGATTCCAATTGGTCTTATGGTGGCACATGGACTGCCTCCACTCCCGGTCCGGCGTACAACAGCACTTTGCACTACACAATGACCCCGGGCGACACCGCATCCTTCATGTTCACCGGCACGGGTTTCACCTTCTATTACACCCAATACTCCAACCGCGGCAACATCCAGGTCTTCCTGGATGGTTCTTTGACCCCGCTGACCACCATCAATGCCAGCGGGGCGCTGCTCTGGCAGAAGAGCTACACCAGCCCGACCTTTACATCGGGCACCCACACGGTGGTATTCAAGCACGGCGGTCCCTCCGGCACCACCATCGATGTTGACGCCATCACCATTGCCGGGGGCAGTGCCGGCGGTACTCCTGACACCACCCCGCCATCCACCATATCTGATCTGGGCGCCACTACGGGCACTGTGACCAACGGATCAGTGGACTTGACATGGACCGCACCCTATAACGACACCGGTACTCCTTCTTCCGGCCCTGTCGCCTCCTACCTTGTGCGCTTCTCTACCAGCCCGATCGTGGACAATCCCACCTGGAATGCCGCCACGCCAATATCTGCCAATATCCCCTCTCCACAGACCCCCGGCAGCAGCCAGGCGATGACTGTCACGGGCTTGGTCTCCGGCACAACCTATTATTTCAATATCCGTGCGTTGGATGCAGCCAACAACCTGTCCAATGTGTCGAACTCTCCTTCCGCGGCTGCCTCCACTTTGTCTGCACCAACTGCCGGTCCCGGCAGCTACGATGACACCGATCCCAATTGGGTCTACAGCGGCACATGGACAGCCTCCACACCTGGCCCGGCGTACGGCAGCACTTTGCACTACACCATGACCCCGGGTGATACCGCCTCCTTCACCTTCAGCGGCACGGGCTTCACGCTCTACTACACCCAATACCCCAACCGCGGCAACATCCAGGTGTTCATGGATGGTTCGCTGACGCCTCTGACCACGATCAATGCCAATGGAGCGCTGGTCTGGCAGAAGACCTACACCAGCCCGACCTTTGCCCCGGGTACCCACACGGTGGTATTCAAGCACGGAGGCCCTTCCGGCTCGACCATCGATATCGATGCCATCCAGATCCTAGCCACCTACGATGACACCGACTCCAATTGGGTTTACACCGGTGCATGGACAGCCTCCACTCCCGGTCCGGCATACGGCAGCACCCTGCACTACACTACCACTCCGGGCGATACCGCCTCCTTCGCCTTCAGCGGTACAGGCTTCATACTCTACTACACCCAATATCCCAACCGCGGCAATATTCAGGTATTCATGGATGGCTCGCTGACACCGTTGGTCACGATCAATGCCAGCGGGGTGCTGATCTGGCAGAAGACCTACATCAGCCCGACCTTTGCCCCGGGAGCCCACACGGTGGTATTCAAACATGGCGGTCCTTCCGGCACCACCATCGATATCGACGCCATCACCATCCGATAGACCCTATTCTTAATATGCTGATGTGAAGGTAAATAAAGGTTTGTATAGAAAAATGGACTTTCCGGTACAGTTTTGTGTGATTTGCACAAACTGATCGGGAGGTCCATTCATTGTTAATAGTGTGGACAATGTCGGAGAAAGTGCAGGATTGGTCAAAGCAGGAAATAAGCAACCGATTGATCCATGTTCTTAAACATTAATTTGTGGGTATTACAAAAGTCACTTGTCTTTCGGGCTGGGAAGCTGCACAATGAAGGAGATGCAATTGGCATCTGAGGGAAGGAAGCAAGCCAATGAAAACAATCTCCAAACCAAACAAAAATAACCTGACGGCATCCTTCGTGCTGGCCGCCGTGCTGTTAATGTCGACCTTCAACATTGCAATGGCCGCTCCCGGTTCACTCGACCCGGGCTTTGGCACGAATGGCATTATCAACACTGATCTCGGCATTGATAGTGTCGCCGCTGGTGATATCGTCTTAACAACCGGGGGCAAATTTTATGTATCATCATCCGCACAACTGGATGAATACAACCTCTATGCCAAAACACAAATTGTCCTGCGATATAACAGCAACGGCAGCATTGACCCTGCTTTTGGCGTTAATGGAATGGTCCCCATCAGCAACGTCGAAACGATTTCAGGCGGGAAATCCATCATACTACCTGATGGAAAGTCGCTGAGATGCGGTAATATCGGACAGGATTATGCTGTCATTCGCTATAACGCCGATGGTACATTGGACAACTCCTTTGGCACAAATGGTATCGGGACTATACATCAATCCGGCGGTGATATAACCAATCATTGCGCAGATTTGGCCTTACAGCCCGACAACAAAATCGTTGTGGTTGGTACTGAAACTAGTCAATCCAATTACAATTTTATAGTGATAGGACGTTTCAACAGCAATGGCACACCGGATATTGCGTTTGGCCAAAGGGTGGTTGACCGCCTACCCGGCAACAGCAGATACAACTATGCTTCCGCAGTTGTCGTCCAGACGGATGGCAAAATTATCGTGTCGGGAAGCGTATACGACGATGATAAAGTCCCTTACGGCCCCCAGATCTCGCTCACGCGTCTAAACAATGACGGCACGTACGATACAACCTTCGGGGCAACCAGCACCGATGGCATTATTGGCATGAAGGGAACCGTGACAACGGTCTACTCTCGTTTCTATAGTACAAACATGGCCCTTCAGATCGATGGGAAGATCGTAGTCATCGGATACAAGACAGCCCTGGATGATGCTGACACGGAAGATTTCGCAATTGCCCGCTTCAATACCGATGGGACGTTGGATACCGCTTTCGGAGATTCGGGCTTCGTTCTGACAGATTTCGGGCACAAGGATTTCAGTAAAGACCTGGTAATTCAAAAAGATGGAAGGATCATCGTGGTTGGCCGGGCCGAGCGCTGGGGTGGAAATTGGGGCGATTATGGTTTCCTAATGGCACGCTACAATACCAATGGTTCAACAGACAAAACATTCGGGGTAAATGGAAAAGTGATCGGTAACTTTGGCAGCAATTATGAATTTGCCAATAATGCCATTTTGCAGCCGGACGGTAAACTTCTTGTCACCGGCTCGGTCAATCACGATATGCTAATCGCGCGTTATGACACGGGGCCTTTTGGATTCAGCAAGCAATCTCCCGCCAACGGCGCCACAGACATCTATCCAGCCAGTGTCACTCTGACCTGGAATGCGGTTGCACCGGACCCAAATGGATATGGCCAATCCTACAAGTATTGTTATTATGCCAGCGGTGGGTCATGCGTTTTTTCTGACAACATATTCACAACTCACGCAACGATTTCCTCCCTGAATGCAGGAACGACCTATTATTGGCAGGTTGAAGTTGTTACCTGTATGGATGCGCCATGCAATACAACAGATGTAACACCGGCGGACAATGGCCAGGTATGGTCATTCACAACTCCATTGCCTGCAACCACCATCAGCAAGCAATCTCCCGCCAACGGCGCCATCGGGGTCAAACCGGCCAACGTCACATTGAACTGGACTGTGACTGCGCCAGATCCATTTGGATATGGCCAATCCTTCAAATATTGTTACCATACCAGCAGTGAGCCATGTATTTTTTCGGCCAATGTATTTACAACACATTATGTAATTCCTCTGCTGGCAACAGAAACGACCTATTATTGGCAGGTTGAAGTTGTCACTTGTATGGATGTTTCCTGTACGACCAAGAATATAAAAACGGCGGACAATAACCAGGAGTGGTCATTCACAACATCGCCCATAACCATCTCCGGTAATGTGGGGGTGGCAGGCGTAACGCTCAGCTATACGGATGGCACAGCCAGGACTGTTATATCGGGTGCAGACGGCGGTTATTCAGCTCCTGTCTCTCCCAATTGGAATGGGACGATAATTCCCTCAAAAGCATGCTTCACTTTTGATCCGCTCAACCGCAGTTACAGCAGCGTCACAGTCGATCAAACAGCCCAGGATTATACATACACAGTTACCCCTGGTTGTTTGCCCGGCTCCGGCCTGTATGATGATACCAATTCCAATTGGGTCTACAGCGGCGCATGGACGGCCTCCACACCCGGACCGGCATACAACAGCACCCTGCACTACAGCATGACCCCCGGCGATACCGCCTCCTTCACCTTCAGCGGCACCAGCTTCGCACTTTATTACACCCAATACTCCAACCGCGGCAACATCCAGGTCTTCATGGACGGCTCGCCGACCCCGCTGACCACCATCAATGCCAGCGGGGCGCTGCTGTGGCAGAAGACCTACACCAGTCCGATGTTTAGCCCGGGCACCCACACGGTGGTGTTCAAGCACGGCAGTCCATCCGGTTCGACCATCGATATCGACGCCATCCAGGTCTTCGCCACCTACGATGACACCGATTCCAATTGGTCTTATGGTGGCACATGGACTGCCTCCACTCCCGGTCCGGCATACAACAGCACTTTGCACTACACAATGACCCCGGGCGACACCGCATCCTTCATGTTCACCGGCACGGGCTTCACCTTCTATTACACCCAATACTCCAACCGCGGCAGCATCCAGGTCTTCCTGGATGGCTCTTTGACCCCGCTGACCACCATCAATGCCAGCGGGGCGCTGCTCTGGCAGAAGAGCTACACCAGCCCGACCTTTACATCGGGTACCCACACGGTGGTATTCAAGCACGGCGGTCCCTCCGGCACCACCATCGATGTTGACGCCATTACCATCGCCGGGGGCAGCGCCGGCGGTACTCCTGACACCACCCCTCCATCCACCGTATCTGATCTGGCCGCCACTACGGGCACTGTTACCAACGGATCGGTGGACCTGACGTGGACCGCTCCCTATAACGACACCGGTACTCCTTCTTCCGGCCCTGTCGCCTCCTACCTTGTGCGCTGCTCCACCAGCCCGATCGTGGACGATCCCACCTGGAATGCCGCCACGACAATATCTGCCAATATCCCTTCTCCACAGACCCCTGGCAGCAGCCAGGCGATGACTGTGACGGGATTGGTATCCGGCACAACCTATTATTTCAATATCCGTGCGTTGGATGCAGCCAACAACCTGTCCAATGTGTCGAACTCTCCTTCTGCTGCTGCATCTACTATTTCTGTGCCCACCACAGGCCCGGGGATCTACGATGACACCGACCCCAATTGGGTCTACAGCGGCACATGGACAGCCTCCACTCCCGGACCGGCGTACGGCAGCAGCCTGCATTACACGATGACCCCGGGTGATACCGCCTCCTTCACCTTCAGCGGCACCGACTTCACCCTGTATTACACCCAATACACCAACCGCGGCAATATTCAGGTGTTCATGGATGGTTCGCTGACGCCTCTGACCACGATCAATGCCAATGGAGCGCTGCTCTGGCAGAAGACCTACACCAGCCCGACCTTTGCCCCGGGTACGCACACGGTGGTGTTCAAGGATGGTGGTCCCTCCGGCTCGACCATCGATATCGATGCCATCCGGATCTTTGCCACCTATGATGATGCCGCCAGTGGCTGGGTCTACACGGGAGCGTGGACAGCCTCCACTCCCGGTCCGGCATACGGCAGCACCCTGCACTACACTACCACTCCGGGCGATACCGCCTCCTTCGCCTTCAGCGGCACAGGCTTCACGTTCTATTACACCCAATATCCCAACCGCGGCAATATCCAGGTATTCATGGATGGCTCAGTGACACCGTTGGTCACGATCAATGCCAGCGGGGTGCTGCTCTGGCAGAAGACCTACATCAGTCCGACCTTTGCCCCGGGAGCCCACACGGTGGTATTCAAGCACGGCGGTCCTTCCGGCACCACCATCGATATTGATGCCATTACCATCCGGTGAGTAATATATTCATTGCACCAAAGTGAGGCCGAGCGTATTCTAATAAATAGATTGCGGGAAAATTTAAACCGCGAAATTCCAAGGAAGTCCGGGATCTTCAAATCCCGGACTTCCTTTTTAATGCAAGGAATACTGCATACCCAGGCATCTCACGTTGAGAGTCAAATTAAAAATAAATGAAACCGGTTACAAGGAGAAAAATGGCGGTCTTAAATTCGAGGTCTCGAAAGATGCAGGGATAAACAAGCTTTGATATTAATATTTTTGATCGGTCCCATATCATGGATCAATTCAACCGGGCCGATGGCAAACCGCAAAGCGGGATATTTTCGTGGAATGAAAATGAGAAAATATTAATAAACAGGATTACTGTCAGGCATGAACTGTATGTTGATTGTATATAAATCGGGGCTAAGCACACAAGATGCGTGGGAATTTCAGGCACCCTTTCTAAATTGTTAGATTACAGATCTGTTCACGCATTCGAGGAAGTACTCTTTTATACTGGGGGGCAGCTCAAACAGAATGATCCTGCAAGATGTTGCAACAACAATCCCAACACAACAATTCCAATTAAATGTGAGCCGGCACGGTAAGAGCCGATGATGCGAACCAAAGGATCCAAGGCGATTATCTGCAACGACCATAGGTCCCTGGTGGATCACGCAAAGGTGTTGCGCCTCACCGGTCCGATTGCATAAAGAAGGAAAAAATGAATAAAATAGTTTACAAAATCATCAGAGGAATCATATCAATTGCCATGTTGCTCGGAAGTTATTCCGTTGTACATGCTGCGTCTACAACTGCCAAAACCTACTATGTATCCTCCTCTGGAGGGGATTCCAACCCGGGCACTCTGGCCTCACCATTCAAGACAATTGCAAAAGCGGTAAATCTTGCCCTGCCCGGAGATACAATTTATGTCCGAGGCGGAACCTATGGTTCGTTTTCGGTGACCAAATCAGGAACGCCCGGGAACTATATAACCATTTCGGGATATAACAATGAAATGCCTCTCATTAATGATGGGGGGGCGGGAATTGCATTACTTGGCACGCAATATATAGCCATCAAAGGATTTGAGGTAACCGGAGCAACGGGTAATTGGAGTGCCGCCATCGATGTTGCGATCTCTAATGGCGTCGGCCCCAGCTACAACCTTATTCAGGGAAATAAGGTGCATGACAACACCTATGCCAACATGTCCGGGATCATGATCGTATCGGGTTCCAATAATCAGGTGCTTAACAACGAGGTCTATAACAACAATTTTACCGGCATTAGGATATACGCCGCCTCAACGGACGTGATCAGTGGAAATGAAATCGGCTTTAACAAGGTCTACAATCAAACTTTATCCACCGGCAACTCGGATGGAATTAATATTAATGCGCCAATGTCAACAAATGAGTATATCCATGACAATATTGTCTATGGAAATGCCGATGACGGTATTGATACCTGGAGCAGCACAAATAACCTTATCGCCAGGAATATTGTCTTTAACCAAAACGGCACTGGAGATGGCAATGGCATAAAAATGGGGGGGTGGACGGGATCGGTTGCCGGTGGGAAAAACACCGTCATCGGCAACGTTTCCTATAACAATAAAGCAGCCGGGTTTACCACCAATGGCGGTTATGGCAGTAATTATTACAATAATGTTGCATACAATAACGGTTCATATGGATTTGACGATGGGATGCGAGGTTTTTCGTGTTCCGTAAGCACCTGCCCCAGTGTATTCATAAATAATATCGGGTATGACAATGTGCCAGGAAATTTTTCCGCAAATAAATACACAGCCATTTCTCATAATAATATCTGGTACTTGGATGGCGGGACGGCTGGCGTGTCATATAACTATGCCGCTTATACATCCCTGTCCTCATTCTTTTCGGCGACAGGTTTGGATAACCCGGGCGGCGGCAATCTGGCCTCCATTCAGAGTAATCCGCAGTTTGCGAACCCTGGGGGAGGATCCTTTAATTTACTGTCTTCATCCCCGGCGATCGATCACGGGGATCCCGCCAATCCCGGGCAGGTAACAGCCGTCAATCGTGTGGATATCGGTGCGTTCGAGTCTGGGGTCATTTCTTCCACTATTGCACCTGGAGCGGGCACCTACGATGATACCGACTCCAATTGGGTTTACAGTGGCACGTGGACTGCATCCACCCCCGGACCGGCGTACAACAGCAGCCTGCACTACACCATGACCCCGGGCGATACCGCCTCTCTAACCTTCACCGGTACGGGTTTCACCTTCTATTACACCCAGTATTCCAACCGCGGCAATATCCAGGTCTTCATGGACGGTTCGTTGATGCCGCTGACCACCATCAATGCCAGCGGGGCGCTTGTCTGGCAGAAGGCCTACACCAGCCCGACTCTTACATCGGGCACACATACAGTTGTATTCAAGCACGGCGGTCCCTCCGGCACCACCATCGATGTTGACGCCATCACCATTATTGGGGGCAGTGTCGGTGGTACTCCTGATACCACTCCACCATCCACCGTATCTGATCTGGGCGCCACTACGGGCACTGTTACCAACGGATCGGTGAATCTCACTTGGACCGCACCCTATAACGACACCGGTACTCCTTCTTCCGGCCCTGTCGTCTCCTACCTTGTCCGCTGCTCCACCAGTCCGATCGTAGACGATCCCACCTGGAATGCCGCCACGACAATATCTGCCAATATCCCCTCTCCACAGACCCCCGGCAGCAGCCAGGCGATGACTGTCACGGGCTTGGTATCCGGCACAACCTATTATTTCAATATCCGTGCGCTGGATGCGGCCAACAACCAGTCTGGCATCTCGAACTCTCCTTCTGCTGCTGCATCTACTATTTCTGTGCCCACCACAGGCCCGGGGATCTACGATGACACCGATCCCAATTGGGTCTACAGCGGCACATGGACAGCCTCCACTCCCGGCCCGGCATACAACAGCAGCCTGCATTACACGATGACCCCGGGTGATACCGCCTCCTTCACCTTCAGCGGCACCGACTTCACCCTGTATTACACCCAATACACCAACCGGGGCAATATTCAGGTGTTCATGGACGGTTCGCTGACGCCTCTGACCACGATCAATGCCAATGGAGCGCTGCTCTGGCAGAAGACCTACACCAGCCCGACCTTTGCCCCGGGTACCCACACGGTGGTGTTCAAGGATGGCGGTCCCTCCGGCTCGACCATCGATATCGATGCCATCCAGATCCGTGCCACCTACGATGACACCGACTCCAATTGGGTTTACACCGGTGCGTGGACAGCCTCCACGCCCGGACCGGCGTACGGCAGCACCTTGCACTACACCCTGACGCCGGGCGACACGGCCTCCCTGGCTTTCACCGGCACCCAATTCACTTTCTACTACACCCAATACTCCAATCGGGGCAATATCCAGGTATTCCTGGATGGATCGCTGACACCGTTGGTCTCGATCAATGCCAGCGGGGTGCTGATCTGGCAGAAGACCTACACCAGTCCGACCTTTGCCCCGGGAGCCCACACGGTGGTATTCAAGCACGGCGGCCCTTCCGGCACCACCATCGATATTGATGCCATCACCATTCGGTGAGCTGGAGCAATAAATTCATTACACAAGAGCGAGGTCAACTGGCCTCGCTCTTGTGTAATTTAAAGATCCTGGTAATGCCGACCAATCCCTATATTTCTTAATCCTCTTCAGCCAGGCGTAGAAGATAAGCGCCATAGCCATTGTTACCCATTTTTTGGGCGAGTGCGCGCAGTTGTTCCCGGCTGATGAACCCCTGTCGATACGCGATTTCTTCCGGTGATGAGATCATCAAGCCCTGGCGTTCCTCCACGGCTTGGACAAAGTTGGCGGCCTGCAGCAATGACTCATGGGTGCCGGCATCCAGCCAGGCAATTCCGCGCCCGAACGAAATCACCTCCAGTTCACCCAACTCAAGATAGATGCGATTTAAATCGGTTATCTCAAGTTCGCCGCGCAGTGAAGGCTTTAGTGAAGAGACAAATTTCACCACGCGTTCGTCATAGAAGTACAGACCGGGTACGGCAAAATTTGAACGGGGTTGCTTTGGCTTTTCTTCCAGACTGATGGCCCTGCCTTGCGCGTCCATCTCCACCACGCCATACCTTTGAGGATCTTGAACGGGATAGGCGAAGACCAGGGCACCATGTTCCAATCTGGCTGCTGTTTGAAGCATTTCGGTTAAGCCGTGCCCAAAAAAGATGTTATCACCCAGGATGAGACAGATGGGTTTCCCATTGATGAATTCCCTGCCCACTAAAAATGCCTCGGCCAGGCCGCGTGGCTCGGCCTGGCCCGCGTATGAAAACTCGACTCCCCACGCTTTCCCATCCCCCAGCAATCTGCGGAATCCGGGCAGATCCTCGGGGGTGCTTATCACCAGGATTTCCCGAATGCCTGCCAGCATCAGCATAGACAGGGGATAATAGATCATGGGTTTGTCGTAAACGGGCAGCATTTGTTTGCTGGCAACCATGGTTAGCGGATGCAGGCGTGTCCCATGACCGCCTGCCAGAATGATTCCCTTCATAGGTTTTCCTCTTTTAGTTGGCGGGAATTATAATTTTTATCCAGCCAGGTTTTATATTCCGGCTGCTGTCGGATGGCGGCAACCCACCCGGTATGTGCAAGATACCAGGCTACCGTATCCCGCAAGCCATCGGCCAGTGAAAAGCGCGGGAGCCATCCCAGATCACGGTTGATTTTCCGGCTGTCCATGGCATAGCGCCGGTCATGCCCCGGGCGATCCTTTACGAAAGTAATTAGATTGCGCCGAGGTTGGGGTAGTCTATTCGGGGCCAGTTCATCCACAAGGTCACAGATGGTTTGAACGATCTCCAAATTGGCAGGTTGGTTTCCGCCGCCTGCGTTGTAGGTCTCCCCTTCGACGCCATTCTCCAGGACCAATCGAATGGCTTCACAGTGGTCCTCCACGAACAGCCAGTCGCGCACTTGTTGTCCATCCCCATAAACAGGCAGGGATTTCCCCTCCAGGGCGTTCAATATGATAAGCGGGATGAGTTTTTCCGGGAATTGGTAGGGACCATAATTATTGGAGCAATTGGTAATGGTCACCGGCAGGCCGTATGTGCGGGCATAGGCCCGTACCAGATGATCAGCAGATGCCTTGGAAGCAGCATAAGGTGAGTTTGGGGAATAGGGGGTTGTTTCTGAAAAGGACGGGTCATTCGGCTCCAGTGACCCGAATACCTCGTCTGTGGAAACATGGTGGAAGCGCACCCGCCTGGAAATGCCGCCTTTTTCAGTGATCCAGAACTGACGCGCCGCTTCCAGCAGGGTAAATGTACCGATAATGTTGGTCTGGATAAATGCCTGGGGTCCAAGAATTGAACGGTCCACATGTGATTCGGCTGCAAAATGAACGATCGTGTCAATTTCGAATTTCTGCAGGATCAAATCCACCAATCCCCGGTCGGAGATACTCCCTTTGACGAATTCATGGCATTCAGGGGCGGGTAGATCCTTCAGGTTTTCGAGGCTGCCAGCGTAGGTGAGCGCATCCAGATTTATGATGTGGATCCGCGTCCTCCCATTGAGCATATAACGAATGAAGTTCGAGCCAATAAAACCGGCTCCACCGGTAACAAGGATATTTTGCACTAGTTCTCCAGCGGGCTGTCCAAAAATTTCAACGAATATTCCGAAACAGGCGGTTGGAACGGAATAATTTTCATAAGTATCATCTCCACATATTCGTATTTTGCAATTCACACGATAGTATAATCAGATGATCCCTTGATGAGACAAATCATGCAAATAAAATCCAACTTACAGGCAATTATACAATCTATTAGGTTGCGAATCGCTTCCATGTTCAAAGATTGGACCCCGGGGCGTACCCTGATGGCGATCATCATTATCGGGGCGATCCAGGGGATCCTTTATATGATCGTTATCCCTCCCTGGTGGCATTACGACGAACCCGGCAACTTTGAAACGGTGTGGCTGGCCGCCAATCGTCCTTCCTGGCCCCAACCGGGTGATTATGATGAAAATATGCGAATCGAAATGGCGCATTCCATGCTCAGGTACGGATGGTATGACCTTCGAAATGTCAGGCCGGATTTTTCCGGAAAACAGCCGGTGTGGATCGGTGTGGCTCAAAGCAGCGGTCAACCCGGATATTATTTCGTGGCATCCCTGCCCCTCAGGCTCATGCATAATGCCGATATTACCATTCAATATGATGCGGCACGTTTCGTGTCCTTCCTGCTTTATTTGCTGATCATTGCGGTCATTTGGAAGGCGATGGGAGAGCTTGTTCCAATGGGTCATCCACTTCAATGGATGGTAACAGTCTTTATAGCCCTGCTCCCTGCATTCGTGGATACAATGATCTCTGTCAACGATGACGTTGCGGCTGTTCTGGTGTCATCCATCTTTATGTGGGCGGGCATACGACTTATAAAACGCGGTTTTTCATTTTGGAATTTAACCGGCCTGGTTGCCGCGCTTGTTCTGTGTTACTTTAATAAAACCACATCCTGGTTTGCTTTCATCCTTGCCCCTTTTGTATTGATCTTCAGCATCCTGCGCGGACGATATCTTAAGCTGATCGTGGTCCTCACTGCATTCATCGCATTGTTGGGCGCGGGATTGACGCTGGAATTGGGAAATCCGGTCTCATGGTTTCAAAGCCCGATGCAATCAAGCCCCTTGAGGGTCAAGACCGGGAGCGCCCCCCTGGGAAATTATGCATTCCAGGTGGATGGGTCCGCGGAAAATACGCCCAGCCAGACCATGCAATTTCTGTCACCAGGTCTTGTTCAATCATTACGGGGAAAGACGTTGACTCTGGGAGAATGGATCTGGTCGGATCAAGTGACCCAGGTGGCAGCTCCTTATATAAGTTTTCAAACCATCGGCGGTGATTATTCCAACAGCGAACAAACGCTGTTGAATGTTGATTCAAAACCGGCCTTTTATCAAACGATATTCCATGTTCCACAGGATATTCTTTACGCCAGAGTGGTTTTTCAATTGCCTCCTCATTCGACTGAAAATGACAGGGTCTTTATGGATGGAGTTACCCTGGCGGAGGGGGAGTTCGGCGATAGCGCGCCTCAATTCAGCGACCCAAATGGGATACAGGCCAGGTGGGATGGGAGGAACATCCGGAATTTGATCAGCAATGGCTCGGCAGAACAGGACGGATTACGCGTTCGCCCCTGGGTGGACAAAAAGACCAGCCAATTCCTGTCGAAAGTTGGCGGCAATCTGCCACTGATCATTGCAACACTGCAAGACCGGCCTGGAAGCGGCTGGTATTATCTGGAAACGGCCTCGGTTCTGATGCGAACATTTTGGGCCAGTATCGCCGGGGATAAATTGGCCCTTCCGGGAAATTACGCCAATGTTATTTTTGTCATTGTCACGATCCTTGGTCTGACAGGGACATTGCATTTGATGTGGACGAAGCGAAGAAGCATCCCCTGGGATGTGGTGTACGTTTTGGGCATGTCCTTTTTGATCGTCTGGATGTTCACGGTTACCAGAGGCGTTTCCAGCTTGTTAAGTACAACGCCTTTCTCGGCCTGGGCCCGCTACTCCTATCCGGCGATCCTGCCTGCCGCCCTCATAATTTGTACGGGATGCCGGGAATGGCACAGCCTGCTCAAAGCCAGGTTCCATTCCACAGATGCCATATTTGCGGCCATATTTTTGACCGGGACGTCCGGTCTTTTCATTTTATCGATCATGAATGCAGTTCGATATTTTCATCCGGTGTGGTGGGCGTTTGTGATCCATCTGCCTGTTCAATAGATCGCCTGCAGGCAGTCATCCAACCGGATCATTTCGCCCCCGATAATTTTCAGGTAAGATTGATCGTAACATCCTTCCGTGACCCGGAGAGCATATGAAAACCAAGGAAGAGATCGTAGCCAACTGGCTGCCGCGCTATACGGATACAGCCCTTGAAGATTTTGGCAAATATATATTGCTTGCCAATTTTGAAGACTACCTGCACATGTTCTCACAAAGATTCAATGCGCCCATCCGCGGGCTGGAGAAGCCCATGCCCAACGTCACCGCGGAGGGCATTACGCTTATCGACTTCGGGATGGGGAGCGCCAATGCCGCCACCGTCATGGACTTGTTAAGTGCCATCAAACCCAAGGCCTGTCTATTTCTGGGCAAATGCGGCGGCCTCAAGAAAAAGAGCAAGGTTGGGGATCTGATCCTGCCCATTGCAGCCATTCGCGGTGAGGGCACATCCAATGATTATTTTCCGTCCGAGGTGCCGGCCTTGCCGGCCTTTAATCTCCAAAAAGCGATCTCGACCACAATTCGCAACAACGACAGGGATTATTGGACGGGCACCGTTTACACGACCAATCGCCGTGTCTGGGAGCATGACGAGGTTTTCAAGACCTATCTGCGCCGCATCCGTGCCATGGCGGTCGACATGGAAACAGCCACGATATTTATTACCGGATTTTATAACCAGATCCCGGCGGGCGCCTTGTTGTTGGTTTCCGACCAGCCCATGATCCCTGGCGGCGTTAAGACCGCCATGAGCGACAAAAAGGTGACCCGGGATTATTTGAACATGCATCTGAGCATTGGAATTGACTCTCTCAAAGAACTGATCAACAACGGGCAGACGGTCAAGCATTTACGGTTTTAGACAGGTAAATGAAGGCATCTTCCGTGTAACGGGCCTGGCAAAACAAGCGTGGTATCGCCGGAATTGGATAATATAGGGAATCAACCGGGCCGAAGGATCATCCTTCGGCCCGGCCTGTTATTTTGAACCCAAAGGGCAGCGAGTCGGTCCCACCTGCGCTAAGCCTTGGTGCCCTGCTGCATTTCGGAAATATCCAGAACCCGGCTGTGCATGGTGTGAAACCATTCCTTTTGGTCCTTATTCTTAAACCCCTTCATGACAATGGGAGCCCATGTCAGGTTATAGAACGGGAAGGTGAAGAAGAAGAAAAGGGTCTTCAGGGAATAGTGTCTTTCCAGGATCAGGAAGATGACGTTGATATACAACAGACCGACGATAAAGACGGTAAGCATGTTGGATGCAGCGTCTGTTGCCGGCTGAGGACTTACGATCATAAAGAATATGCCCATGATCAGGCAGAAAAAATTTATGACGATGATAATGGGTTGTACAAGATACAATGCCAGGTCGAAGGCGACCATGTCACCTTTCTTAATGGCTTGCCGTACCAGAGGACCTATGAAGCGCGCAATGATATCCGCCTGACCCTGCATCCAGCGCACCCGTTGATGGATGGATTGCCGCATGGTCAGCGGTTTTTCATCATAAATGACCGCATCATGTGCCCAGTAGACCTTCATGCCTTGTAAAGCCACCTTGACCGTGAACTCCAGATCCTCGGTCAGGCAGGTGGCGCCCCAGCCGATCTTCTGCAATGTCTCGGTCGCGATCATCATTCCTGTCCCGCCCAGTACGCAGCTCAGACCAAGGTAATATCTCGGCAACTGGAACATGCGGTTGCCGATCCAGAAGGCGATCGAATTATTGGCTGAAACCCAGGAATCGAAGGGATTCTTGCTGTCGAGATAGCCTTGTACCACTTTGTGGCCCATGGATAAATGCTTGTTCATTTCCATCAGGAAGTTGTCTGATACAAGATTATCAGCATCAAAGATGCAAACGGCATCGTATTTGGTTTCCATTTGAAAGAGCTTATTGAACATCCATTCAAGGGAGTGACCCTTCCCTTTTTTGACGTGGTCCACCCGCTCCATGACGATGGCGCCAAGTTCCCTGGCAACCCGTGCGGTGGTGTCAGTGCAGTTATCTGCAATGACAAAAATATCGTACAGCTCTCGTGGATATTTCAGGGATTTCAGGTTCGAGACGATCATTCCCACAACCTGTTCCTCGTTATGGGAGGGGACGATCAACGCAAAGCGGTGCGTGACCGGGAACTGGCCCATATCCGGTTCCTTGCGGCGGAACCAACCCGCCAGTGAGATTAAAATGTAATAGAAAAAGACACCCCAGGCGGGAATCTGAAGAATTATCCCGAAGGAACTGACCAGAAATTTGAACAACTTCCATAATCCGATGAAATCCATATACTCTACTCCTGCTGCAGACAAAACTTAACGAACGCTACCCCGTCTGGCTTTCAACGGGATGCGTTTTCTCCATGGGGGACCCTGTGAGATGGCGGCAAATAACATAACGCAGGTAAAGCAGTTGGATAACCTGTTTGCTTTACGTACGTTGACCCTGGCAACTCATGGTGATTCGGCGTCATGCACGAGCGCCGGGTTGGATCCAAACAACTTCAAACGGGAATGGTTACTCTCCCTGGCCTGGTTGGATCACTATTTAATTGTTCAGTAAATCAGGAAATGGCTTTCAAAGCGAGGGGCCAAAAATCAGGGGGCGATTTCAAGCTTGGTGGGTCATTTCATCGAGCAAGTCCTGTCGTTTTGCGGTGGTTGGGATCAGGAATGTTCAATCCAACGACAAGGCTTTGATTCTGGATTTGCTGAGTTTGCTTTTCCCGATCAATTACAGGGTACTGCGTAAATATCCAAACCGAAATTTCGGTTTTTGCCCAACTTCCGGCACATGAAGGTTTGGACATAAATGCAAGAAGCAGTAGATCCTGATGCGCGGGATCCGCAAACAGGGCGGTAGTATATCAGAAATTCTTGAAAATTGTATGAGAATTTTTCCGAATACGAGGAATTGATTCCCTGTTTTGTCTGAATTAAAACGGTGGGATATGGTGTGGTGCATATAATGCCGGATTTGGAGTCCCCTTGGGCGTATCCCTTTTGAGGAATCCCGGCCGCAAGCGGGGAAGGGACTGCAAGAATGATGGTGTCACTATTTTCAGTGTCTGATTCCGGGATCGGGCGGTAATTTCGGAGTATTTTTGGGGGATTTTAAAAATGAATCATATTGACAAATCCCCTTTTTTCATTATTATGGACTCAAGGGTCTATTGGTAACAAAAAGCCCCATTTTTTTTATGGGTAAAGTTGATACCCCGCCGGGTTGTAAGTTCCACTGCAGGTGAGCGATGTCAGCCTCCACCAGAAATTGGTCCAACCTCATATTTCTCGTCCTATTGTTTTCCGCTTCCCTGGCGCTCGGAAGCAGTTTTAAAGACCCGCCTCAAACCGGCGGTGTTGTGATCCTGTTCATCCTGTGCTTTATCTGGATGATCGTTGGCGCCTTGCTGGACCTTATATCCTCGTCTGAGCAGCCGGAAAAGGCCATGCAGACCTATTTGGGGATCCTGTTGGGGTATGGAATATTGTTGCTGGCCTGGTTTTTACCGGGTTGGTTTCCCGGCTTGAAATTGAATGATTATGGTTTTCAGTTCGACCTGCAAAAAAGCCCTGCCGTATCCTGGATGGCGGTGGCTTTTATTTTGGGTTATTACCGGAGCATTACCCTCATGATTCCCCCTGCCGTTTGGAATCAAATTAAGAGATCCCTGGGTATGAATGAGGCTGCAGATCTAAAGGGGAATGCCAAATCCCGTTTTCTATCATACTGGGATGGATTTAAAAGTATTCTTAATGATCTCCTGCACCTGTCCTCCTGATCCCTGATCGATCCATTGAACACATCTTTGCATGCATAAGGAGTTTGAAATGACTAAAACAAAGAAGGCGACTGAAGGACAACAAAAGACCACGGCCCTGGTCCTGTTCCTGGCATTGGTGGTCGTGTTCGGGGTCAGCTTCTATTTTTTGCTGGCCGTCCAATATCAATACCCGCCCTGGGACAAACTTGACCCTGCGAAAGCTGTGGATATATTGAAGACTCTCGCTCCGTTGAAATGGGTATTGGCATCCCTGATAGGAGCTTCCCTCTATTTGCTTGGCCAGATCGCAAACTTTTATCCAAAAATAAATGAAAAACCGGATCCTGACAACCAGAATGATTTTGTGAACAGCATATATTGGTATATCAGCACCCTGCTCAGGGCGCCGATCCTGACCGTTGTGATCATGTGGTTGTTAACCAACCTGACCATTAATATGGGAACACCACCTGAGGCAGCATCGGGTACAACACCGGGTACTTCTCCCAGCGATGCACTGGGTATCGCGGTTAATTTTGCGAAGTTCCCTGATCTGGTGCAAATTGGAATCGCCTTCATTCTGGGTTTCTATGCCCGGGTGGCGCGAAAACAATTGGATATTATCACGCAATATTTGTTCACCCGCGCCTGGGCAATGGCCCAAATGGGGTTCGACCTGGCCGCCACCTCCCCCGAAGTGCTGCTGCTTAAGGAAACCTATATATTTAAAACCGATCCAATGATGGATGTGGTTTGGACGGCCACCACCGGAACGATGGAGGCCGATACAGGCACTTACAAGGCGCCTGAAGATACAAGCGTTAAAAATGTGATCATCAGGGCCCAATTGCGAAGTGAACCATCGGTTACAAAGTTCAAGGATGTAAAGCTTAGGTTATTCAAGATCACAGGAAAGGCAGAAGCGGCGGAGAAGGAAACCATCCCTCTCAAGCTGGAGACGAAGTTGGATAAGATCGGCGATGTTGCTGTGGACTTGAAGGATGCCACATGGTCCTGTGACGACAAAAAGGCAAAACTTGATAAAAGCAAAGGCATCGAGGTAAATTTCACAGCCCCCGAACTGGCTGGGGCTGCTGAAAAGACGGTCAAGGTCACGGCCACTTACAACGGTAACGATACATTACCCTTTGAAATTAAAGTTAAAAAGGAAAACGAAAATTACAGGGCGCTGCGTAAATAGTTGAACCGAAATTTCCGTTTTTGCCCGACTTCCGGCATATGAGGGTTTTGACATAAATGCAGGAAGCAGTGGAGCTGCATAACGCAGTATGGAAAGAGGATAATCGTTCGTGGAATTCCACGAACGATTATTTATTCCGGACTTGCGGACAGGTGATCGATCGCCAATCCCCTTCCTTTATCTTTTCGTTCAAAACGGGGCGGTCTCCCTGCATGCTCATGTCGGTCTGCGGCACAAGCAGGGTCTTTAATTTACATCCGTGTTGGACGTTGTACAATGGATCTGGAAGGAGCTGATATGTATCCAAATATCAACAGCGAGGGGAAAGACTCCTGGCGAACGATCATTGCCAATTACGCCCACCCGGACCTGCGCAAGAGCATCTGGCAGATCATGAACACGCTTGTCCCATATTTTGCACTGTTCTATATCGCCATGCGCAGTGTGGAAGTCTCCCTCTGGCTGACCATACCCCTCGCGATCCTGACGGCCGGGTTCCTGGTGCGGGATTTCATCATCTTTCACGATTGCGGACATGGTTCGTTCTTCAGGTCGCAGCGGGCAAATGATTGGACCGGGATCGTGACCGGAATACTGGCCTTCACTCCGTATTACCGTTGGAGACGTGAACACGCCATCCATCACGCCACCTCCGGTGATCTTGACCGCCGCGGCACCGGGGACGTGTACACCATGACCGCCCGGGAATACCTCGACGCACCCTTGTGGAAGCAGTTCGGCTATCGCCTCATGCGAAACCCTTTGGCCCTGTTCCTCATCGGTCCAATACTGGTATTCGTGATCGTGGAGCGGATCCCGCCGGCCGAAGGCAGGCGCGAGATCGCCGGGGTATGGTGGACGAACCTGGCCCTGGTCGTGATCGTAACTGTTATGGGAATGGTCTTTGGTTGGCGAAACTATCTGATCGTACAGATACTGGTTTTGTTCTTCGGGACCGGCGCAGGCGTGTGGATGTTCTACATCCAGCATAATTATGAGGGTGTATATTGGGAACGCCATGGCCGATGGGATTATTTCAAGGCCAGCATGCAGGGCAGTTCATTCTATAAACTGCCTGCGATATTGCAGTGGTTTACCGGCAATATTGGCTTCCATCACATCCACCACCTTGGCTCGAAAATACCGAACTACAACCTGTCCAGGGCGTATCGCGAGAACCCGGTATTTCGCATCCAGCCGCTGACCCTGCGCTCCAGTTTGAAATGTCTGAAGCTGCGGGTCTATGACGAGGCCAATCGCAGACTGGCCGGCTGGGAAGTACTCAACCAATATCGGCAGGCGCCGGCAGGGTAGGGAGATATAACGAAAGGGGCGGGCCGGCGGGACCACAACCACCTTCCCGGGAACAAATTCGGGCTTTCATCGTTCTACTCCTTAAGGAACCAAAGGAGTAAAACATGAAAATATTCAGCCGTATCTGTTTAATGGTAATGGCGGTCGCCCTGCTCTCAGCCTGCGGTCCCGCAGCGACGCCCGTCCCTCCGCTTGTCACCCATAACGATCCCCCGGCAGTGAAGCCTGCGCCTGACAGTCATGTGGAAAATCCCTATGCGCCGCAGCCTGGAGACGTGGTCATGATGCGCGGCGAGCTGACGATCGACAGTGCTTCGCTGATCCTGACAATGTCGATGCCGCCGCAGGTGACTTTGAAATTTGCCTATCTCGAGCCGACACCCTGTTATAAACTGCGCGTGGCGGTAAGCCAGCCCGACGCACAGAACCGCATCAATATCAGCGCTTATGCCGTTGCTGAAAAGGATAAGCCCTGCGCTTTGATGGCGCTCGCCACGGACCTGCAGGCCAGCCTTAGCCTGGGCAGTTTCCCGAAGGGGCATTACAGCGTGTGGCTGAACGGTGTCAAAGTGGACGAGTTCGACTCGTAAGCACGCTGGTTGGACAAAAGAAAATGCGCCAAAGGATAACTTTGGCGCATTTGATTTATCTTCCCAAATACTCAACAGCTCCGTGGCAATCCTTGACGGACCCGGCACTCATGTTCCTGCACGCCGACCACAGTTATTCCATTCTTTCGTAACCCGCGCACCACGGATCTTTACGGCTACAACCCTGTCTCAAAACGTGGAGGTGCTGCGCGCCTGGCCGCCACATCGATCATTGCCGAACCGCAGGGCGTTGACCCCCCGGCTTATAAGGGGGCAGGTTCCTGCTTTGGTGGGTTTGGTACGGAC
>Ga0315268_10000645_pt1 | contig 40457 bp, 27 predicted proteins | sample C1_top_MG_FD_204535 | JGI IMG/M metagenome (GOLD analysis project Ga0315268, IMG submission 204535) | Sediment microbial communities from Yellowstone Lake, YNP, Wyoming, USA - C1_top | ecosystem: Environmental > Aquatic > Freshwater > Lake > Sediment | place: USA: Wyoming | collected 2017-08-01
CTTGTCGACGGTAGACTGGTTCGTCTACGTGGACGGCCACGAGGTCGGTCGCGCGGACGTCGTCGACGGCCGAACCACGGTCGTGCTGGATCGCGGCAACGCTTCGCACGTGGTCTCCGTGCAGCGAGGCCGATCGACCATCGATCTCGAGACGCTTGCCGATTGCTCGCTGATCGGCACCAGCGACCCCGGACACCCCGGCACCTGCGTCCTCTCGACGGACTTGACCGAGGGCCTGCACATCAAGGCCGACGATTTCGTGCTCGACTGCAACGGCCGCACGGTCTCGGTCGCTGGCGGCACCGCGATCACGGTCACGGCCAACAACGTCACGATCAAGAATTGCGACATTTTTGGCTACGACGCCGCTATCGACTTCATCACGGTCAACAGCGAGTCGATCGGTCGCTTTGACGAACCCATCCGCGAGGTGGAGATCACTGCGGGACGCGTCGAAAACGTGCACGTCGTGGGCCGCACCCGGCAAGTCGGTGACGACGTCATTCCCACGGGCTGGGGAATCTATCTGTTCGAGGCCAGCAACGTCGAGGTGGCGGGAACGAGCCGCATCGAGTCGACGAGCTGCGGAGTGGAGGTCTGGAACAGCCACGCAAGCGCGATCCACGATATCGAGTTCAGCGGAAACGACATTGCCGTCCGTGAGATCACATATTTATCGGTGATGTCGACGGGGACGCACATCGAGCACAACTGGGTCGTGCTGGATGCGCCGGGCGACGTGGGGCTCTACATCGAGCAGCGCAGCGGCGCGGTCGTGCGCGGCAACGATGTGCGGACGATCGACGGCAGCGTGGGGCTCGTGATCCTGGAAATCTCGGTCCAGCTCGGCGCGTTGTCGCGCGTCTATCGCAACAATGTCGTCGGCGCGGGACTCGGGGCCTATTCGTTCTGGTTCGATGCGGATCGACCGCAAGAACCTCACCCGCTCGCGTTCGAGCTTTCCTACAACGGTGAGGGCAACTTCTGGGGCCGTACGCGGCCGCCGCTCTTTGTCGCGGGCGCGGACTCGAACGACGTCACGGTCGTCGACAGCCATCCGTATTGCGTGGAGACCGGGTGGGACCAAGGCTTTGCACCCGGCGCGTGCGAACCTTCGCACGACACGGATGGCGACGGCGCACCGGACCTCATAGATAACTGCTGGCTCGTAGCCAACCCCGATCAAGCCGACCGCGATGTCGATGGCGTTGGCGATGCGTGCGATAACTGCGTCTCGGTCGTCAATCCAGAGCAGGTCAACGGCGATTCCGATGCGCTTGGCGATGCATGCGATAACTGTACGGCGATCGCCAACCCCGACCAGTTCGATGCCGACTCCGATGGTTTTGGCGATCTATGCGACAACTGCCCTGCCACTCCGTCCACGGACCAGACTGATCGCGACGGCGATGGCGCGGGCGACACGTGCGACGGGTGCCCGGAAGACCCGGCCAAACTTGCGCCTGGCGTATGCGGTTGCGGAGTGACAGAACGCGATCAGGATCGCGAGGGGGTACCGGATTGCATCGATCTTTGCCCGGTGGACCGGCGAAAAACGGCGCCCGGTCTGTGCGGCTGCAACGTATCCGACTATGACGCAGACGGCGACGGGATCCCCTATTGCGAGGACGGTTGCGCCCTCGACGCCACCAAGTCCGCACCTGGAGCATGCGGTTGCGGCGCTGTCGATATGGATTCTGACGGCGACGGCAGGGCAGACTGCGTCGACAATTGCCCCTCGCGAGCCAATGCGAACCAGTCCGACCTCGACGAGGACGGTATCGGCGATGCGTGCGACGACGATACCGAGGTCGTTCCGCCATCCTTCACCTGGCCCGTCGAGGGGCAGGTTCTCATACAGCCGATCTACTCGGTTCTAGGAGAGGTTCTGGTCGGCGACCGTGTCGAGATCTTCGACCACGGAGACCTTGTCGCGCAGGCGGTAGTCAGTAGCCATGCCTTCACTGCCATTCTTGACCTGCCGCTTGGCGACGGCCCGCATGTTTTGCAGGCAATTGCACTGGCCGGCAGCTTTTCCTCGGATGCCTCGGCGCCAATGCTGTTCCAAGTAGACTCAGGTCCGATGGCTGCGCCCGAGATCTTGTACCCGTCGGCGGGCACAAGGATCGTCGACGCCAATATCTTCGTCTACGGCAGGTCCGAACCAAGTAGCGCGTTGAGCCTATGGGTCGATGGCGAGCAGCTCGCAGGCGCGGAAACTGATGAAGAAGGCAGGTTCGGCGTCACACTCAGCGTGATGGCCAACGGCGAGCACGTACTGTGGGCTTTTGCCAAAAGAACCGGCGACGATGAGATGTCGCCGCGATCGGCGGAAGTTCGATTTTCGTATGAGCCCGTGAGCGTCGCGACGCCTGTGCCGGGCGATCGTGGTTTCGTGCAAATGGTCGGCCTGAAGGTTGCGCCGGGAACGTACGAGCCGAGTACACCTATTACCACCACGATCACGCTCACCGACATGGTGCCGGGCCGCAGACTTTCCGGACTGGACTGGGCGCTGATCAATCAAAGCTTTTTTGACGTCGACAGTGGACAAATCGTCGGACGGGTAGCGGCCGCAGAGCCGCTCGCGCGGAGTCATCGCGATGGGATCGTCGCGGTCACCGTTTCATACAGTGGACCCGTTCCCCAAGAAACTGCAGTTCTGCTCGTCGTGAGCACTTTCTATGTCGGCATCGAATGCCCTGGCTCGGCCTGCGACGCATTGCCGCACGTCGGAGATGTGCAAGTTCTGCCCAACGGCACGCGCCTCTTGGTCAAAGACAGCGGCGTGGATCCATTCGTCATCCCGACAAGAGACGATCTGTTGCACGTGAATCGCGTCGACGAGGAGTTGACGCGTGACGCGAACGCGGTGTTTGACCACGAACCCCCGAAATCCGGCGATCGCGAGTTGTTTCCCGTGCACGTTGCGGGCGGCAACACGAGAGTCTTTGATCTGTTCGACCCTGACACGCAGGCCGCCTACATCGCCTGCGTAGCAGGCCTTGGATTTCCGGACTGCACTCTTCCGACAGACGGCAGCGACCCGACCGATACTTGCGAGTGGCTCAAGCGCCCGGACAATCCGGAGATCCAGCGCGAGTGCGTGGTAAACAACAACGCCGCTTGGGTTCTGGTGTTGATTGGCCGTCAAATTGCGAGTCTCGCCGAACTCGATAGCGTTCAGGTCCTACCCAATAGACAGCTCCCGACGCGTCCGCGGCAGCTGCGATCCTCGCCGATTCCGCACGCGCCGTTCTACCGGTTCATGCGCGAGCTCGGCCTCAAGGAACCACACCCGTCTGACCCGAATCCCTCATATCGCTATCAAGCTGACGTCGAGACACGCCTGCTCAAGCGAGGTCTTGAAACAATCGTCCCGTACGATTTTCCAGAGAGTGCTGCTTTCGTGCTGTTTTATGTCAAGGACCAGGCGGAACCCGAGGGCAGACGCCTGCGTTTGAATTTCGAAAGGTTGCGACGACAGGATCTGAGCCGGATCGGGTTGTACGTTGCCCGAAACGGTGATGCAACCGCGCTTAGCGCGAGGTATCCCGACCACGGCAAAGACGAGCAATCTGTTGTTCAGCATCCGCGAAGCGTGCAGGGCGCCATGAACAAAGCCTACTGGCTGGCGCCTCGGAGCATGGCTCTCTTCAAAGGCTGGCCTGTCGGCAAACCGTGGCTCTATGACAACGACGACCATGTATCGCATGAGTGCCTTTTCACCGCGTCCGACTTCACCAAGAACGTCAACAGCCTCTCCTACGATAAGGAGCGCCAGTTCTTCCTGACAGGCAAGTACGTCTACCGCAAGGAGTACCCAAGTGCTACTGACCCATTCGATCGATGCACGGGCGTTTCGGTCTACGACGCTGGACTCAGAGCGGCAATCGAGGCGTACAGGGACGTGGGAGCGGTCGACCCGCAACTTTTCAACTATTTGAAGGACCCGTTTGGTCGTGGTGAGGGGCCAGCGTTTTTCATCGGTCCGAGCGTCGAGACGTTTGTGTCGATGCCCGGCGTCATAGGAGGATCTGATACTGCCGGTTTCGACATCGTCGGAATAGAGCCGCGAACCCAGCTCTGGGCCTTTCCAAAGCGGGTCATTGACGAGATGGTGAAGCACGTCGGCCCGGTCTTCACGAGCCATTATCACCATTACTTTCAAAACTACTACTGGTGGGGCGCCAGCCTCGAGCACCTTTACAAGCTCGACGACACAGCCATGTGCGCCAACGGGCTGATACCATTGACCACAGCGCCGTCTGAAGACCAGTGCGAACTCCTCGGAATTCCGGCGGGCTTGGGCCGCTGGCTCAATACCGATTGCATCGACAATGTCTGCAACGCACTTGCGTCGTTTCTGGCGAACCCGATTTTGCCCTGGCCGCTCGAGAGATATTCCACCGTCTTGCTCGCGTGCGAAGCTGCCATGCCCGACACACCGCGACTGTGTTTTCGAGAGGTTCCAGAAGGTGAGCGCGAGGAGGTCCCTTGCCTCTCTGGCTCCGAACCCGAATCGACGGTTGAACCGCCAAACGTCTGTTATAATGGGAATTATAATCCGGATCGTCCAGGCGAGAACACGGTTGCATGCCCAAGGGACTGGGAATGGTGGAACTCACGGCTGCACGCGTGCACTATGGCAGCCAATACACTAAAATGCGCGATATTTAGGCAAATCGGAATAACGTATGATCTATCGCAGCCCCCGCAAGGTGACCTGAGCTGCGATAGTCCAGCGAGCATCGACGACGTGATGAACTGCGCCGTCCCGCGCAACCATTTGGGCACGACTGCGTTCAGCTATTCGAATATTCTCAACTCGAGTCTCGCATTCTATGACAAGCCGGCACGATGCCATCGGCCTCAAGCCTGGCGCGAAGGCCAATTGGCCACGACGCCGGACGCAGTAGACAAAGTGGTCATGGACCGCTTACAGGCTCTTGATCCGACTTTCGTGTTCGCCGGGACCGGAGGCATGCACGCGTTGCCAGCGGCTATCAAGACGCGCCCGGCTTTGCTGGACTGGGGCGTGTTCGAACAGGATTCCAGCGAGGTACTATGGAAGTTTCGAGACGCGGAGACGGCGCCGGACCTCGCTGGCGGTGTGGCCATGAGCGTACCGCCGCTGTCGTCGCTTGCTTTTTTCGACGACAGGACGCCGCTAGACACCAGAAACGAGTGTAGCGGATTTGAGCAAGACATTGTCGGACGTGTGGCGTTTTTCAGGCGCGTGTACACTGGCGAACGACGATTTGGAAGCCATGGGGGATGCATCCCCGAAAAGGTGTTGGATCTGAAAGAACAGGCGACGCTCAACAGCTACCAGGCCGCTTTCAACGCCAAGCTGAAAAGATTGGCGGAGCAAGACCATTTTGCGTTTGTCGATCTCGATGCACTATTCGCATGCGTCGACGTGTTGTACCGGCTCGAGACAGGAGATTTTGGCAACCAAAGGCAGTCGGATCTCGAAAATGCTCGGCAAATTACCTATCATTGCGACCAAGTCTACCGCCGAAGCAATGGCAGCCTTGTCGACATCAACGAATTCCGACTTCTGCGTCGTTCTGGACGTACCGCCGTTGTTGCTCCAATAATTCCTGAAGCTGAACCCAATCAACCCACATTCGATGCCGGTATTTTCGGCCTCGACGGAATACATCCCAACCGGTTTGGGCACGCAATGATTGCAAAAGCTGTTATCGACGCCCTCAATTACTATTATGGTTTGGAATTGCCAGAGGGCGGTTCATTCAGCGGCGATTCCTCCAACGGAATATGGCTCTACAACGAAGCGCTGGAAGATACACTCATCGTTGATCCGGTCCCCATCAAGGATCAACTCAATATCGCTGATGCATGGCGCAAGAGACTCGACGGCGACGACCAGTTGACTCTCGGACCGGTGCTTGATTTCGTCGACTTTGTTTTGGGGGTCTCATTTCCGATTCAGTGGGGGTTCGAACAGTTCATCGACGGCGATCCCGACTATGGTTTTCGCCAGGCAATAGGCGATCGCTACGCGACCCCCGAGTGCCTGCCCCGGAACACACTGATCGAACTTGGCGTCATCGACCCGGGACGCCCGCTCGAAGATCAGCGCATTCCAATCGATCCATGCTCCCTCTGTTGCGAGGGGGCTCAGATCGGCGACGAAACCGCGAGATGCTGGGGCCACGAACAATCAGGTGTCTGTCCGCGCCTGGTCCCGAAGCTTGGAGAACGGGACGAGCATCTTGATCTGATGGTGTGCCCAGACTGAATCACATTCGAGGCCCACCGTGCATCTCAATGACGTCATGCAATTCTTTCTTTTTTCTTGCGCCGTGCAGCTTTTGTGCGGTTGCGCCGAAACCTGCGGCAAAGAGTGGTACATTAACGACGACGGTTGTGCGGTCGGCCGGGTCGTGATCCATGACCTGGATGAGTTCGACGAAGTTAAAAAAGTCTCGTGCTTCCTCGGCACATTGCAGTTCGAAGATTTTCCGCCAAACGACTTTGGCCCAGCGCTTCTAGCGAATATACGCGAGGTGAAAGACTTCTCTGTTCTCGTGACCGACGACGCTGAAATCGGAAGAAGTGCATCGGAGCTCAACGGTCGAGTCATTCTGAGCAAAGTTAGCAAACTCGAAGCATTCTCCATTTTCACGAACGGAGTCGTCTCCGTCGACATTCCAATTGTGGAGTCCGTGGCGCAGATTGTCATTTCGGAGAACATCGACCTGCAGCGCGCCTCCTTTGGCTCGTTGATAGAAATCACCGAATGGCTCCTAGCGGAGAAAAGCCCGAGTCTGGAACTGGACTTTCCAGTGCTGAAAAGCGTCGGCCGACCTGGTTCCTCTGGCGTGAATATCGGCGACCTCTCTGAGGACGTCTTATTGCCAGAGCTTGAACAGATCGGCGGACCGCTCAAGATCTCGGCGTCGGGAATTCGCACCATCGACGTTAGCGGCAATTCTCACTGGTCCGGCGCATCGGTGGACCTGCCAAAGCTCTCGAGCGTAAGTGAATGGATAGATATTGGTTCTCTAAACATGTTGAGCCTCAAACTGCCATCGTTGCTGGTACATGAGGGCACGATCAGTCTCGGGGGCTTTTACGCCCAAGGTGCTCTCGACTCCTTCGGTCTCGAAGAAGCCGGCGCGATCAGCATCTCGTCCTGGGTCACTGCCGACGGCACGACGACCTTTCCGCATTTGCGCAAGGCAGGATCGATCAGCATGAAGTCCTTTGACTATGCCAAGGTTCTCTATCTCCCCGCGCTGGAGGAACTGGGCTCGCTGTTCCTTGAGGAGTGCTGGAAGCTGCGCAAGGTCGACTTTCCCGCGCTCAAGTGCCTGGGCAGCGTCGAGACGCTGATCTACTTTCCCAACTCGCCCTTCTGCCTTCTGCCTGAGGAACTCGACGACGAGATAGCACGCTCGCGTGCAAACGGCTGCGAGCCGGTCGTCGACGTCGACGACCCGCGCACCAACTTCTATCACCCCTACGACGAGAGTTGGTGCCTTGCAGACGGCTCTTGACCTCGACTACTTGACCCCCGCCGCCTTGCGCAGCCAGCCCGCTGCCTCGACCGCGTGGTAGGTCAGGATCAGGTCGGCGCCGGCCCGCTTGATCGAGGTCAGCACCTCCTTGATGACGCGCTCGCGGTCGATCACGCCCGCCTTCGCCGCGAACTCGATCATCGAGTACTCGCCGCTGACGTTGTAGGCCGCCACCGGCACGTTGGTCATCGCCTTGACCTGGTGGATGACGTCGAGATAGGCGAGCGCCGGCTTGACCATCACCATGTCGGCGCCCTCGTCGATGTCGGCCTGCACTTCTTTCAACGCCTCGCGGCTATTGGCCGGGTCCATCTGGTAGGACTGGCGATCGCCGAACTGCGGCGCCGAGCCGGCCGCCTCGCGGAACGGACCGTAGAAGCCGCTGGCGTACTTGGCGGCATACGAGAGCAGCGCCACGTTGCTGTGGCCGTTGTCGTCGAGGATCTTGCGGATCGCGCCGACCCGGCCATCCATCATGTCGCTGGGGGCCACGATGTCGGCGCCCGCCGCGGCCTGCGACAGCGCGGTGGCCGTGATCAGCTTGAGCGAGGCGTCGTTGTCGACGTCGTTGTCATGGATCTCGCCGCAGTGGCCGTGCGAGGTGTACTCGCACATGCAGACGTCGGTGATCACCAGCAGCGGGAACTTGCGCTGCTTGAGCGCGCGCACGGCCCGCTGCACCACGCCGTCGTCGGCATAGGCACCGCTGCCCTGCGCGTCCTTGTGCCTGGGGATGCCGAACAGCAGCAGCGCCGGCACACCGACCTGCACCGCGCGCTCGGCCTCGCTGAGCAGCGAGTCCATGGTGTGGCGCGACTGGCCCGGCATGGCGTCGATCGGCTCGGGCGTCGTCGACGTCTCCTGCACGAACAGCGGGTAGATCAGGTCGGCCGGCTGCAGTTCGGTCTCGCGGACCATGCTGCGGATGAGCGGGTTGCGCCGCAGGCGGCGCGGGCGATGGGTTGGGAACATGCAAACCTCCTCGTCGAGAGATCAGGGAACGTAGCGGTAGCCGCTGCCGCGCACGGTGACGATGTGGCGCGGCCGCGCTGGCTCGGGTTCGAACAGCGTGCGCAGGCGCAGGATGAAGTTGTCGACGGTGCGCTCGGTCGGCGACACCTCCATGCCCCACACTTCCTCGATGATGTCGGAGCGCGACAGCACCTTGCCACGCGCGGCCACCAGCAAGCGCACGATGGCGGCCTCCTTCTCGGACAGGGTGACCCGCCCCTCGTTGGTCTCGGCCTCACGGGTCTCGAAGTTGACCGCGCGCTCGCCGATGCTGACCTTCTGGTCGGACGGAACCTGGCGCTCGGCCTGCGAGCGACGAACCAGCGCGCTGACCCGTGCCAGCAGCTCGGCCACGTCGAACGGTTTGGGCAGGTAGTCGTCGGCGCCCATCTCCAGCGCCTGCACCTTGGTCTGGATGTCGGCACGCGCGGTCAGCATCATGATCGGCGTGCCGACGCCGCGCTTGCGCAGCTCGCCCAGCACCTCGATGCCGTCCTTCCTGGGCAGCGAGATGTCGAGCAGGATCAGGTCGAAGCGTGCGCCGTTGGCACTGTCGAGCGCCTGCTGGCCGTCACGCACCCACACCACCTCGTGGCTCTGCCCCTCGAGGTTCATGCGCACCATGGTGCCGACGAGTTCCTCGTCCTCGACCAGCAAGACCGTCGCGTTCATGCGGCCCCCTGCAGCGTCAGCGCGAAGCGGCTGCCCCGATCCTGGCCGGCACTGCTGGCAGTCAGCGTGCCGCCCATCTTCTCCGCCAGCGTGCGCGCGATGGTCAGACCGAGACCGGTACCGTGCTGCACACCCGACTTGCCGCGGGCCACGCGCAGGAACGGCGCAAACAGCTCCTCGGCCCGTGCCGGTGCAAAGCCGATCCCCAGATCCTCGACCGCCAGCCGCACGCCGCGGCCGGCGTCCTGCACCCGCAGCGTCACCTGCGGCTTGTCGCCGCCGTACTTGAAAGCGTTGTCGACCAGGTTCTCGAGCACGACGCCCAGCGCGTGGAAGTCGGCCTGCACCCGCGGCACCGCGCTGGCGCACTCCCAGGTCAGCTGGATCGCGTCCGGTCGATCGATCAAATAGCGCCGCCGGTGGTCGATGAACTGATCGAGAAACGAGCGCAGCTCGATCGGTTCGTTGTGCACCTCGAGCGCACCGTCGCGCAGCCGGCCGGACAACAGCACGTTTTCGACCATGTGCTCGAGCCGCTCGGACTCCTTGAGCCCGAGCGCGAACAGGCGTTGTTGCTCGGCTACCGGCACGCGGCCCGCGGCAAAGGTCTGCAGCATCGACTTGATGCCGGTCAGCGGCGTCTTCATCTCGTGCGACACCGCGGCCAAGAAGGTCTGCATGCGGGCGACCGTTCGCCGCTCCTCGCGCACCAGCCAGTACAGCATCACCATGCAGACCGCGAGCAACGCGAACAGCAGCGACCCCTCGCCGATGGCCATGATGCGCCGACGGTGCCAGCGCGCGTCGACGGCGACGATGGTGGCGTCGTTGGCCTCGATCGCCAGGTCGGGAAAATGCGGGATCAGCAACGCCGGGGTGCGGTCGGACCGGGCAGCGGTCGCGGCCACCACCTCGAGCTGGTCGTTGCCCGAGAGCGGACCGAGCGCCGGTCGCTGGTTGCCCTGGCCGAGCATGAGCGCAGTGATGACCGCGGTGTGGGTCAGCTCGAACAGCCGGGTCTTGCGCTCGATCTCGACCGAGCGCAGAAAATGGGTGGTCCACCAGCTGCCCAGCGCCAGCAGCGCCAGCAGGCTCAGGCCGAAGAAGACGTGGTGGACGCGCAGCCGTTTCATGACGCCGAATGCTTGCGTGCCTGCTCGACCAGCGCGCGCGCCAGCGTCTCCACCTCGCTGCGGCTGTGCGCTGCCGACAGGAACAGCACCTCGTAGGCCGACGGTGGCAGGTAGATCCCCTGCTCGAGCAGTGGACCGTGCATCGCATTGAAACGCAGCACCGCCGTCTTCGAGATGACGTCGGCCCGGCGCGGCACCTCGGTCGCGTCCAGGTGGAGCCAGATCACCGATCCCACCCTGCGCCATTTGAACCACGGCAGATCGTTCGCTGCCTGCGCGGCGGCCGCGTCAAAGCTCCGCCCCAGCTCGTCCAGCTGCGAGTACGTAGCACCCGATTTGAGCTCACGCAGGGTGGAGATGCCAGCGCTCAGCGAGACCGGGTTGCCGGACAGCGTGCCGGCCTGGTAGACGCCGCCAACGGGCGCCAGCAACTCCATCAGCTTGGCGGGACCGGCGAGGGCGCCCACCGGCATGCCGCCGCCGATGATCTTGCCCAGCGTCACCAGATCGGCCCGCACGCCGACGCTGTCGCCATAGCCGCCAAAGCGGGTGCGAAAGCCCGAGATCACCTCGTCCAGGATGAGCAACGCACCGTGCTGGTCGCACAGCGCGCGCAGCTTGAGCAGCCACTCGCGACGTTGCTCGAGCAGACCGTTGTTGCCGGGCAGCGGCTCGACGATGGCCGCGGCCAGCTGCGGCCCGAACTCGGTAAACGCTTGCTCCAGCGCCGCCTCGTCGTCAAAGCCGCAGACCACGGTCTCGCTCGCCAGACCGGTCGGCACGCCCAGGCTCGAGCTGGTGCCAAAGGTGACCAGGCCGCTGCCGGCCTTGACCAGCAGCGAGTCCGAGTGGCCGTGGTAGCCGCCATCGAACTTGAGGATCTTGGCGCGGCCGGTGGCGCCGCGTGCCAACCGGATCGCGGTCATCACCGCCTCGGTCCCCGACGACACGAAGCGCACCCGCTGCATGCTCGGAAACGCCTCGAGGATCAGCTCGGCCGCCTCGATCTCGCGCTTGCAGCAGGCGCCGTAGGAGAGTCCGTCGACCGCGGCCTGGCGCACCGCCTCGACCACCAGCGGGTGGGCGTGGCCCAGGATCAGCGGCCCCCACGACATGCAGTAGTCGACATAGTCGTTGTCGTCCTCATCGCGAAAGTGCGAGCCACTGGCCTGCTTGAAGTAGATCGGCGTGCTGCCGACGCTGCGAAACGCGCGCACCGGGCTCGAAACGCCGCCCGGCATCAGCGCACAGGCGCGGCGATACAGCTCCTCGGACTTGGATCGCGACCGACTCATGGCTCCTCCGCCGCCAGCGCGCTGCGATGGCGTTCGAACAGCGCGTCGGCCCAGCCCGCAGGCTCGGCCCCGATCTCGAACACCCGCCGCGCGCCAGACTGGCGCGCAGCCTCGGCGGTGGTCGGACCGATCGCGCAGAAAGGTTGGTTGACCAGCCAGGGATTTTTCTCGACCAGCCGCCGCACCGCCGACGGCGACGCCACAAAAACTGCGGCCACCGGAAACGCGTCGAGCAACGGGATCTCGGGCGAGTAGTTCTGGTAGGTGGTCAGCTCGACCACGCTGTGGCCCGCCTCGCGCAGCGCCTGCGCCAGCTCGCCGCGCTGGATGTTGCCACGGATGAGCAGCACGCTCGACGCGCTGGCCAGCCGCGCCAGGAGCAGCTGCGCCAGCACCGAGCCCTCGGGCGGCTCGGCCACCAGGTCGACCGCGATGTCAGCCTCGCGCAGCGCTGCCGCAGTGGCGTCGCCGACCGCTGCCACCAGTGGCCGTCCCGCAGCCTGTAGGTGTTGCCCCAGCGCCGCATGCAGCAGCGCGCCGCGCACGCCGCGCCGGCTGGTGAAAGTGACGGCGGCAAAGGGTCCGGCCGGCAGCGCGCCTGGCGCGACCAGGCGCGTGGCCAGGCACGGCACCTCGACCACGGGCACGCCACGCGCCGCGAGAGCCTGCGCCAGCTCGCGGTTGTCGTCATGCTCGCGCGTCAGCACCACGGCTGGGCAGGTCGGCAGATCCATGTGTCCTCTGGCGGGGTCGCGCGCACGGGGCAACCGGCGTGGATCCAGGCATCGGCTGCAGACTGGGCCGCGGCCATGGTGGTGGCAACAAAGGTCTCGCGCCTGAACTGACCACCTCGGTCGGGCGCCGCCACCGTGATCGCGGCCTGACCGTCGACCGGCCGCGCGTAGGCGCCAAACGGTGCGTGGCAGCCGCCACCGTAGGCGAGCAGCAACTCGCGCTCGGCGTGCACCGCGGCGGCGGTGAACAGGTCGTGCAACGGCTTGCTGCGCTCGATGGCCTCGGCGTCTTCGGCGCGCGCCTCGACCGCGATCGCGCCCTGGCCAGGTGCGCAGATCCAGAGCTCCGGGTTGAGGTCGTACGCGATCAACGGTGCCACCTCGAGCGCGAGCCGGCTCAGCCCGGCGCGCGCCATGATCAGCGCATCGCAATCGCCGCGCCGCACCTTGTCAATGCGCGTGGTGACGTTGCCGACGATCGGCACAAATCCCAGGTCCGGCTGCTGTGCCTTGAGCAAGGTCTGCCGGCGCAGCGACGAGGTGCCGATGCGCGAACCCGATTTGATCGGCCAGGGCCGTTCGGGATCGCTCGCTTCGGGCCGCACCAGCAGCAGGTCCGACACCTCGTCCCGCTGCATCACCGCGGAAAGCACCAGGCCTGACGCCAGCAGTGTCGGCAGATCCTTGAGCGAGTGCACCGCCAGATCGATCTGACGCGCGAGCAGCGCGTCCTCGATCTCCTTGGTGAACATGCCGATGGCCGAGCCGTCGTAGGTCGGCTTGTGATCGCCGCTGGTGTGCACGGTGAGCAGTTCGGTGTTTCCGGCCAACCGCGCGCGCACGCGGCGCGTCTGCTCCAGCGCGAGCTTGCTGCCGCGGCTACCGACGATCAGCGTTCGCATGGTCATGGCTGTCCCTCCGCCTGGCGGCGCGACGTCTCCTTTATCGTACGAAACACCTCGCCGGTGTAGTCGAGGATGATCGCGCGCAGGTCCTCTTCGAGCCGGGTACGCGCATCGTCCGGCAGGTAGTGCAGCCGCTCGGCGATGACGCGCGGGATCTCCTCGTGCACCACCTGGCCGTTGTGCTTTTGCACGGTCTCCAGGATCTCGCTGAAGGTCTTGTCGCTCTCGAACAAACGCAGCTCGACGATTGCACGCTGCACGATCTCGTCCAGCTCGGCCGGGTCCTGGCGCTGGTCCGCCGACTGCTGCTCTTGCTGAAACTGGACCAGCCGGTCCAGCCCCACGACCTCGATGTTGGCGGCCAGGTCCGCCCGCACCACCTGCTCGGGGATACCGATGTCGACCAGCAGCAGCGGCCGCTCGGCTGGCCGCGGCGCCAGGTGCTCGGGCCGCACGGTCGGCTGGTTGGAGCCGGTGCAGACGATGGCAGCATCGACGTCGGCCAGAATCGCGCTCAGCTCGCTCAGCGGCCGAACCCGTCCCTGCTGGTCGGTGGCGACCGTGCGATTGCAGCAGACCTGCTCGAAGCGCGGATGGTGTTCCATCAGATCGCAGACGCGGCGGCCGATCTGGCCGATGCCGATCACGGCCAGCTTGAGGCGCTGGTCGCCGGGCCGCTGCTGCTCGACAAAGCCGAGCGCCAGGCTGTGCACGCCCACGGAATGGCTTTCAAGAAAACCGCGGCGCAGCGCCGTGCGCACCAGCCGGCCGGCCACCGAACCCAGCCCGTTGAGCAACCGCGTCGAGGTCGCCAGGTTGCGCGCGCTCTTGAGCGCCAGCTGCAGCTGACCCGCGATCTGCCGCTCGCCCACCACCAGCGACTCCTGGCCGATGGCGACGCGAAAGATGTGGCGCGCCGCATCGTCGGCGATGTGGCAGTAGGGGTTGAGCCAGCTGGCGGCCTCGTGGCCAGCGCGCTGCTTCATCCGGCTACGCAGCAGCTCGACCGCCCAGCCCGGCTGATCGCTGGAGACGATCCACTCGTTGCGGTTGCAGGTGTTGAGGCAGAAGAATCCGTCGGCGGCGTTGTTGCGGCGCAGCTCGGCCGCCATCTGCGCCACCTCGGCGGGTTCGAGCACCAGCTGCGAGCGCACGCGCGACGACGCCACGCGAAAGTCGCAGCCGACCACGGCGAGCGGCAGCTGCTGGGCGCCGTTCTTCATGACGGCCGACCCGCGCTGGCGCGCTGCTCGACGATCGCGGCCGCGGTCTCGAAGCCCGACGCCACGGCGTCCTTCATGCCGACGCCGCGCAGGTAGTTACCGGCCAGGTGCAGGCCGGGCAGCGTCGCCAGCCGGCCGCGGATCTGCTCCATGCGGTCGAGGTGACCGAGCACGAACTGCGGGATGGCGCCCTGGTAGCGCAACACGCGCACGAAATCGGGCGCCGCATCGACGCCGCACAGCTGCTTGAGGTCGTCGCGCACGATGCGCTCGATCTCCACGTCCTCGAGCGCCAGCGCCTGTGTGTCGGTCATGCCACCGACGAAACCAGTCAACAGCTCGCCAGCAGCGGGCGCGCGTTCGCTGAACAACCGGGACGGAAAAAGAATGCCGAGCGAACGCACGCCCTCGTTGCGCGGCGCCAGAAAACCAAAACCGTCCGGTACGCCCGGCTGGCGCTGGCGAAAGCCGAGATGCACCACCGTCATCGGTGCCAGCGGGATGCCGGTCACCAGATCGGCCAGCGCAGCGTCGGTCGAACGCAGGATCTGGGCCGCAGCCCCGGGTGGCGTCGCCACCACCACCCGCTGCGCCGGCAACACCTCGCCCTCGACGCTGACCGCGAAGGTGCCGTTGCTGCGTTCGACCCCGCGCACGGCCACGCCGGTGCGGCAGCGATCGCCCAGCCGCAGCGCCAGCGTCGACGTCAACTGGCCCAAGCCACGGGCAAAAGTGCACAATCCGCTCGGCCGCGGCGCCAGCGCCTGGCCGGCCTTTTTCGCCAGCTCCTCGCGCTGTCGCTTGCGTTGTTTGCCGTGCGCCATGGCGCCGCGGATCATGCTGCCGCGTTCCTGTTCGAACCGCCAGAACAGCGGAAAGGCAGCAGGCGCAGACAGCGTGGCCGGGTCGCCGGCGTAGACCCCCGAGATGAAAGCGCCGGCCAGCACGCGCGCACCTTCGTCGCCAAAGCGGCGGGCAAAGAACGTCGTGGCCGAGTCGGTCAGCGCGCCGCGCTCACCCGTGCGAAACGGTTCGCTCATCAGTCGCAGCTTACCGCGCAGCGAGATCAGGTCGCTGGTGACAAAGGACCAGGGGCCGGTCGGCACCAGGTGCAGCCGACCATTGCGCACGATGAAGCGACGGTGCGCGGCCGGTGAGCTGGCCACGATCTGGTCGCTGATGCCGGCCTCGGCTGCCAGCGCGAAGATGTCGTCGGCCGACGGCATGAACGTGTGCGGACCGCGCTCGAAGCGAAAGCCGTCGATCTCGCTGGTCTGGATGTTGCCGCCCGCGGTGGTCTGCGCCTCGAGCAGCAGGGCGTCCAGCCCGGCGGCGCGCAGACGCAACGCGCAGGACAGGCCGGCGATACCTCCGCCGATCACGATCACGTCGCGCATGTCAGTTCTCCGTTCTTTCTGGAGGGACCTGCGGCCCTCCCCCGTCGAGGATGAACCTCGCCGGGGCCCCCACTCCGGCCCCGGCTCCGCCGGCCAGAACCGCAGACGTCGAGACGTCGACAGAGACACCGGTCTCACGATCGCCCCGCTCATCGAATCGCCAGCCCGCGCGCTGCGCGGTGTCGCGCGTCAGCCGCGCCAGGCCACGGATGAAAGCTGCGCGCACGCCCGGCGTGGGCGCGCGCTTGAACGAGGCGATCCCCGAGCTGCGCGCCAGCTCGCAGAGCTCGATGTCCAGCTCGTAGCGCGTCTCCAGGTTCTCGCACACGAACGAGATCGGAACCACGACCAGCTGGCGCACGCCCTCGCGGCCAAGCCGCGCCACCTCGTCGACCAGGTAGGGGCGCGTCCACTCGACCGGACCGAGCCGGCTCTGAAAGGCCAGCGACCAGCGGGTGCCGGCGGGCAAGGCCGCGGCCAGCGCCTGGGCCGTGCGCTTGACCTCGTCGACGTAGGGGTCGCCGCGCCGCACGATGCTGGCCGGAATACCGTGCGCACTGATCACGACGTGGCTGTCGGCTTCGAGCAGTGGCCGGGTGACGTCGGCCCAGGCCGCGACAAAGTCGGCGTCATCGGGAAACGATGAGACCTCGGCCAGCTCGAGCCCGCTGCTGGCCACCGCGCGCCGCAGTTCGGTCAGGGCCGAGCCGGTGGTGGTGAACGAATGCTGCGGGTAAAGCGGCAGCGCGATCAGCCGCTGCACGCCGCGGCTGCGCAGGGCTGCCACTGCAGCAGCAGTCGCAGGCGGCGAGTGGCGAAAAGCGAAGTCGACGCAGAACGGCGCGCCCAGGGCGGCGGCCAGTGCATCGACCTGAGCCCGGGTCTGCGCACCGAGCGGACTGCCACCGATGGCGTCGTAGTGCGCCGCGGTGTGCGGCGCGCGGCGCCAGGCGACCCAGCGCGCGAGCAGCGGGCGCACCGGCCACGGCGCCGGCACCACGTCGGGGTCGGCCAGCAAGCTGCGCAAAAACGGCGCCACCCCGGCAGCGTCAGCGGGTCCGCCCAGGTTGAGCAGCAGCACGCCGATGGCCGGGCGATCGGTCATACCGTCCTCGAGTAGACCCGACCAGCTCCCTCAGCCTCGAGGTGACGGTCGAACGCCATGCAGACATTGCGGATGAAGAAGCGGCCCGGGTCGGTGACGTCGAGCGCGTCGGCACTCCAGGCGACCAGCCCGTCGTCGACCATTGGTTGCAGTTTGCTCAGGTCCGCCGCCAGGTAGCTGGCCGCGTCGATGCCAAAGCGCTGAGACAGGGCGCCCAGGTCGACGCGAAAATTGCAGAACAGCTCGAGCAACAGCTCGCGCCGGATCTCATCGTCGCGGTCGAGCAGGTAGCCGCGATAGATTGGCAACTCGCCGCGCTGCAGCCGCTGCTCGTAGGCAGCAAGCTCCTTCTCATTCTGGGCGTAACTGGCGCCGATCGACGAGATGGCCGACGCGCCAAAGGCCACGATGTCGAGGCCGCGGCCGGTGGTGTAGCCCATGAAGTTGCGGCGCAGCGATCGATTGGCCAGCGCCAGGGCGAGCGGGTCGGCGGGCAACGCGAAGTGGTCCATGCCGATCGCCAGGTAGCCGGCCGCCTGCAGGGCATCCATCATGTGCAAGAAAAGCGCGGCCTTGAGATCCTGGTCGGGCAGGCCGGCGCGCTCGAGCACCTTCTGGTGCGGATGGACCCAGGGCACGTGCGCGTACGAGTAGAGCGCGATCCGGGTCGGCCCGAGCTTGACGACGTCAGCCACGGTCTGCTCGACACTCTGCAGGGTCTGTCCGGGCAGTCCGTAGATCAGATCGAAGTTGACCGACGCCACACCGCGCTGGCGCACGAAATCGACCACCTCGCCCACCTGCATCGAGTCCTGGTCGCGCCGCACGTTGGCGATCACCTGTGGGTCGAGGTCCTGCACGCCGAGCGAGATGCGGTTGAAACCGTGGTCCAAAAAGGCCAACAGCTTTTCGGGCGTGGCCGTGCGCGGATCGATCTCGACCGAGCGCTCCGAGGTCGGCGCCAGCCGCCACTGCTGCTCCAGCGCCGTCAACAGCCGCCGCGTCTCGTCAGCGCCCAGGAAGTTTGGCGTGCCGCCGCCCAGCGCCACCTGGTGCACCTGCCGTCTCGGGTCGACGACCGCCGCCGCCAGCGCCATCTCCTGGATCAGCAGGTCGACATAGTTGCCGGCGTCGCTCTGCTTGCGAATGTAAGTGTGGCACCCGCAAAACATGCAGCGGCTGCGGCAGAACGGGATGTGAAAGTACAGGGACAGCCCCGGGTCCCTCGTCAGGGACTTCCCAGGGTCGTCTTCGCCCAGGCCATTGCGGTCGCGCCAGCGCTGCAGCAGCGCGTCGCGGTCGATGCTGGCGAAGTGGGTGGCCGGCGGATAGCTGGTGTAGCGCGGCCCGCGCACGTCGTACTTGGCGCGCAGCGCGGGATCGATCTGCCGCGGGTCCTGCACGGTTGAAACGTTGACGCCGGTCGCCGTCGTGCTCGCCACGGTCACGCTCTCCAATCCTGCACTGCCTGCACCAGCGCACCCACGCCCTCGACCGGCGAGGTCGGGGTCAGCCCCTGCCCCAAGTTGACGATGGTGCCGATCGGTCCAGCGTCGTCGATCATGTGCTGCACGCGCTCGCGGATCCACTCGGTCGGTCGATGCAGCTCTTCGGGATCGAAGTTGCCCTGCAGGGCGAGCGCGCTGTCGAGCTGGCGCCGCAACCCGCCCATGGCCACGGTCTGGTCGACCGACAGCACGTCGCCGCCAAAGCCGGCGGCCGCAGCAGCATGGGTCTCCGAATTGCGGACGTACAGGATGATCGGCTTGCCATGTCGCTTGATGCGCTGCACCACCTGCTGCACTGCGGGCAGCGCCAGTCGACGATAGGCGTCGGCGTCCAGCTTGCCGGCCCAGGTGTCAAAGATCTGCACCACGTCGGCGCCGGCGTCGATCTGTACCTCGAGCAACGTCGCCACCGACTCGGCGATCTGGCTCATCAGATCGGCAAACAGCGTCGGCTGCTCGCTGGCCAGCGCCTGGATATTGCCAAGCGTCTTGGCCGGTCCCTCCTCGACCAGGTAGGCAGCCAGCGTGAATGGCGCACCGGCAAAACCGATCACGGCGTTGTTCGGCTGCAGCTTCTGGCACAGCGTGCGAATGATGCTGGCGATGTAGTCGTAGTGATCGGGCTTGACCGGATGCAACTTTTTCAGGTCGTCGCTGCTGCGCACAAGCGGCCGCACCACGGGACCGCCGTCGCCAAAGCTGACATCCGCGCCCATTGCCTCCAGCGCGACCAGGATGTCCGAGAACAGGATCGCCGCGTCCATGCCGTAGCGGCGCAGCGGCTGCAGCGTCACCTCGACCGCCAGCTCAGGCGTGCGCATCAGCTCCCAGAACGAATGCTGCTCGCGCAGCGCGCGGTACTCGGGCAGATAGCGGCCGGCCTGGCGCATCAACCAGACCGGCGGTCGGTCGACGGGCTGACGGCGGCAGGCAGCGACGAAACGTTCGCGCGAGTTCATGGGTCCCTCCGGCAGGCTCACCAGAGGACCTAACACCCGGCTTGAGCGCTCAGGTCACGTCTCTGTCACGGTCTGTCACGAGACTGTCACGCCGGCGCTGGCGCCTGATCGGCGACCGGCGCGCCGGCCGGTTCTTGCTGCGGTGTATCGGGCGAGCCGCGCCGGATCTCGAAGTGGGTGATCTCGGAGCGGGTGCCCAGCCGCATCGGCGGTCCGACGTAGCCGCTGCCACAGCTGACATAGAGCTGCGACTCGCCGACGCGGAAGCTGCCAGCGACCCAGCGAAACATCAACCGCGCGAACCACGGTCCAGGCCAGAGCTGGCCGCCGTGGGTGTGGCCGGAGAGTTGCAGCCCGACACCGAACCGGGCCGCGGCCGCGATCTCCTGCGGCTGGTGCGCCAGCAGGATCAGCTCGCGCTGCGGGTCGCGGCCAGCCAGCGCCTTTTCGACGTCCGCATTGAAGTAGCTGTCGTCGACGCCGGCCAGCTCGAAGCGCGCTTGGCCGTCGCCGATGTTGACCCGATCGTTGACCAGGACGGTGACGTTGCGCTGCCGCAGCCAGCGTAGCCACGGCTCGACCCCCGAGTAGTGGTCGTGATTGCCCGGCACGAAGTAGACGCCGTAGCGCGCGCGCAGCTCGCCAAGCGGCGCGGCCGCTTCGCCCAGATCCTCCGGCGTGCCGTCGACCAAATCGCCGGTGATCGCGATCAGGTCAGGCTGCAATTCGTTGGTACGCTTGACCAGATCCTCGACGTAGCGGCGGCCGATGGTGCGGCCAATGTGCAGGTCCGACAGCTGCACGATCGAAAAGCCGTCGAGCACGCTCGGCCAGCGCGGCAAGGCCACCTTGAGCTTGCGCAAAACCGGCCCGGCCAGCGCCGTGCCAAACGCCACACCGCTGATCCCGGCGGCGAGCGCGGTAGCGCCGATCGCGATCGCGCGCGACATGAACAGCCGACGCGCAGGAGCATCGAGCACATCGCTGTGCGCGATCTTGAGCCCGACCAGCGCGGCGCCGCGCACGGCGTCCACGCCAAGCAACACGATGAGCAAGAACATCGCCAGCCCGGACCAGGCAAAGGCCGGCCACAGCAGCGCGTCCGCGGTCGACCAGCCGACCAGCCGCGCCAGCATCATCGAGAGCGGCAAGATCACGGCCAGCGCCACCAGCGCGATGGTCAGCCCGGTACGCCAGGCCGGCGGTAGCATCGGCGCGCGGATCAGCCGCGCCCAGAAGTAGTAGTGGATCGCGGCATAGAGGCCGACCGCGACTACCAACCAGACGGCAAATCCCGAACTCCGATGCATCGGCCGCGACCCAGCCCCCGCGACTATCATACGCAACGCACGCTGCGCTGCGATTCATTCCGCACGGGATGTAACAGAATTGAGTGCGAGCGGCACGCGCCGGCGATCAGCCCCGGTACTGGTAGATGGCGTCGATCGGGTAGCCCATGTAGCCCTGGGTGATGCGCTGGCTGCCGTCCGCGTTGGCGTTGTTGCTGCCGATGAACTGCGGCTGCCCGTTCTTCCAGCCGGCAAACATCACGACGTGGCCGTAGTGCCCGCCGCCGACGCTGCTGGTGTTGAGGCAGACCACGTCGCCCGGTTTGGCGTCCTTGAGGCTGATCCGCTTCCAGTCCTTGTCTGCAGCGAGATGGTCGGCCAGCGCCTTGACGCCGACTTCATGATGGCCGTGCATCAGGCCGTTCTTCTCGAGGCAGGCGGCGACAAAACTGGCGCAGTTGACGTTGTTTGGCACGCCGTCGGGCATGTACTTGCCGAGCGGCTCGTGCGTTTTTACCCACGCCGCGTTCTTGCCCAGCAAACTGTGCGCGGTCTTGTAGGCGGCAGCGCCGTTCTGCGAGGCGGCCTTTTCCTGGGCCTGGATCTTTTTAAACTCGGCCTGGCTGATCTCGCCGTTGACCGTCCTGTGGTTCTTGCGCTCCCAGGCGCGCACCGCCTGCTGGGTCTTGGCATCGAACACGCCGTCGACCGCGCCCGTCTTGAAGCCCAGCTTCTTGAGCGCCTGCTCGGACTCCTTGACCGCGGTCGAACGCTCGCCGATGGTCTGCGACGGATTGGCCTTGCCCGACGCATACAGGTACGACTGCTTCAGGTGGCCCCAGGTCTCGGCGTCGACGGTGCCGGTGGCCGGCAGACCGGTCTCGCTCTGGAACTTCTTGACCATGGCCGTGGTGCGGCCATCGAACTTGCCGTCGACCGTGCCCGGGTCGTAGCCGGTGGCCTTGAGGTGGGCCTGGATGTTCTTGACCGCGTTGCCCTGCGCGCCCTCGCTGATGCCGGTCGCAGCCTGCTGCGTGGTCAGCGCGTCGAGGCGCCGGTGCTCGACGCTCGGCTTGACGCGCGCATGGTACGGGTCGTGGTTGAGCTGCTTGACGTCGGCAGCGAGTGCCTGCTTGGCCTCGGCGCCCATGTGCTGGCCGATCTTGTCCTTGAGTTCGGGCGAGTCGAGTTTGAACTGCCGGACTGCGGCCGCGGTCTGCGCATCGTACTTGCCGTCGACCGTGCCCGGGTCGTAGCCCAGCAGCTTGAGCCGCTTCTCGGCCGCCAGAACGTCCGTGCCCTGATCGCCGACCTTGACGAACCGGTCCTCGATGCTGGGCTTCTTGTGGGCGACCAGCTTGGCGGCGGTCTTGGCACCGACCACGCCGTCGCTTTCCAAACCGTGCGAGCGCTGGAATCCGCGCACCGCGGACTCGGTCTTGGGACCGAAGTCGCCATCGACCTTGAGGTTGGCACCGTGGTGGTTGAGCAGATGCTGCAGCTCCTTGACGTCGCTGCCGTGCGAGCCGCGCTTGAGCAGCTTGCCGTGATGCAGCACGCCGTCGAGCTTGGCAATCTCGCTCTTGCTGATTTCGAAGGTGCGGGCGCGATTGGCATTTTGAACAGCAGCGACCATGGCGTCCTCCGTTGGCTCCTGATCAGAATATCGGCGCACAAAGTGAGATATCCTGCGACCTCCTCCTACCGACCGATGGCTGACCCATCGGTCGATCATCCGAGTGGTGACGACGGGGTCGGTCATTTGACCGATCTCGCGGGTCGCTGGCCAAAACCGGGCGCTGCGCAGTATGAAGTAGTGCATCCCGGCACTGCAGGGAGAGGTGTTGCCATGCCTGTCGATCGCAGCCGCGCGCCATCAACTCGCAACACACACCGCGTCCAGCACCAGCCCGCGGCCACAACCACGCGGCCTGTGGCCAAGCAGACGCCGGGCGTCACGCCCGGCCCGACCACGACCGCCCCCACGGACGGCTTTGGCAACAAACCTGCGACCGCGCCAACCGAGTTGCCGATCGAACGAACCAGCAGCGACACGCCGCGCTCGGGCGTGGGCGGCACTGGCGCGCTGCGCTTTCAGGTCGAGGCCAAGCTGACCGGCGAGACCGGCGCCAAGGCGCCGCCAGCGCCCGAGGTGGCGTTGCTGATGACGACCTATGGAGTGGACGAGCGGCTGGGCCGGCCGCGCGAGCGCATGCTGGCCATCGCCGCGCGCTTGCAGACCGCACTGGCCGCGCCCGATGCGCTGGATCGTGTGGTCGATCCCAAGCAGTGGGGCGCCATCCGCAGCGACTTCTTCGCGCTCGAGGGGCTGTTGCGCCTGTACCGCAAGGAGTATGGCAAGCCGATCGAGAAGCAGCTGACCGAGATCAAGGAGATCGAGGACAAGCTCGGCGCGCTCGATTATTTCCACACCATGCAGCAGCTGAGCGTCGACAAGAATTTTCCGGCCGCAGTGCAGGACCACCTGGCAGCGCAGCGGGCGGCCGCGCGCAGCGACCTGGTCGCGCTGGTGCGCGAGCAGTGGTCGGCGCCCGTGCCAGACCAGCAGGTGCCGGGTCTGGCCAAGCTGATAGACACGCTGGCCGACGTCGACTGGCAAGACTACAAGGACGACCGCAAGACGCTGCGCAAAGCGCTGCGCGCGTCGTTCGAGAAGGTCGGCGACAAAGAGTTCGACCTGTTCGAGTTGCAGGGCAACAGCGGCCTGCACGAGCTGCGGCGCTCGCTGCGCTGGATCGGCATCCAGGCGCCGGCGCTGGGCGGGCTGGTCGCGTTTGACGAGACACGCCACCCGATCCGCGAGTTCAAGCCGCTGCTCGACCAGCCGGTCGCGCAGAGCAAGTTTGCGCAGCTGCCGACGTCCGAGCGCGAGGATGCACCGCTGACCATCTCGCGCAGCCTGTACGTGGCCAACACCGACCTGATCGACCGGATCGGCAAGCTCAAGAACGAGGGCGAGGCGATCGAGGGGCTGGCGCAGGCTTACTTCGAGGCGATGAGCGAGCCGGGAGCCAAGAAGAAGGAGCTCAAGTCGGAGAAGAAGCTGGCGCGACTGCATGAAGAGGCAGAGAGCAAGGCCATGCAGTTGCTGGGTGCACCGCGTTCGCTGCACGACATCGAGAGCGAGGGCAACTCGCTCTTCTCGCATCTGCAAGAGATCGACTACTTCGAGCAGCTCGCTGCCGAGTTCGAGAAGAAATAATCCGCGTTGCTGCCTCTCGGTTGAGTCAATTTTCGGCGGTGTCACTCTCTCGGTTGAGTCAATTTTCGGCGGGGCCCCGCGGTTCTGCGGAAGGCTTCTGTCGTCCCCTGAAGGGGGCCGCCAAAAGCCTTCCTCCGGCCCCCCGCCGGACACTTGGTTTTGGTGAGCGCGATTGCAGCGCGGATAAAGAGTTCACGGCGCTTCGTAGGCGCCGATGTCGGGGGCTGATCCGTTGAAGTTGCCCGGCAGCGGTCCGTTGACGTCGATGCCGAGGTCGGTGCCGGCGTTGATCAGCTGGCTGTCGGGCTGCAGCCGCATATCGTCGCCCGTCGCATTGACGTAGCGCGGGTCGTACGTCTTGTTGGTGCCGTCGATCGCGCCGCACGTGCAGGCGCTGCCGACGTTGCCGAACAGGTCGTTGTACTGGATCGACGCATTGCGGCCACCGTCGTTGATAACCGACGAGTTGAAGTTGCCCGTGAAGACGTTGTTCTTGAGCTCGATCGTGCTCGCCCGCGCTCCGATCAGCACGGCCCAGTCGGTCTGGCCATCGATGACGTTGTTGACGATGCGCGAGCCCGTGGCCGAGCCAAGCACACCGACCGCCGAAAGGTTGCCGCGAAACACGTTCTGCGCGATCAGTGTGCCTGCCGCGGCGTCCAGCAGCCGCACCCCGTAGTCGGCCGTGTTGTCTCGGACCACGTTGCCGATGACCTGCGCCGGCACGCCGGTCTGGATCGCGTAGCTCAGGCTTTGCGCGAACAGGTTGCCCGGCCCGACAGCCAGGCTGGTGCGGCCGGAGCCCGGCGGCACGTCGAGCGCGCGCCGGTCCTGCAGGAACTGGCAGCGCGTGACGCGCGCGTTGTTGCCGTTGATCTCGAGCGCGGTGGCCAGGCAAGAACGCAGCGTCAGACCGTCGACCTCGAAGTTGTCGGCGTTGATGGTCAGGCAGTTCTGGTTGCCGATGGCCGCGCCATCGACAACCGAACCCGTTCCGCTGACGAGGGTGACGTTGCTCGCGGTGACCGCTGGCAGGCCGCTGCTGAGCGCGATGGTCAGGTTCGGCCGCACGTAGATCGTTCGACTACCGCCCTGACCGTTGACGTAGGTGATCGCCTCGCGCAGCGACAGACCGGCATTGCCAGGCGCGCCTGGCGTGGCGCCCGCATCGTTCTCGTCGACGCTGGTGGTCACCTCGATCAGCGCCGAAGCATCGACGACCTCGGCCACGACCAGCGCCTGCGTGTGCAGGCCGCCGGTGTCGGCCACGTCGAGCAGAACCTCGTAGCGTCCCAAAGCTGCAAACGTGTGCGTCTGCGTGGCGCCGGTGGCGTCATAGGTACCATCGCGATTCCAGTCCCAGCGAAAAACGAGACTGCTCACGCTGTCCTCGCGATCGGAGGTGCCGGTGGTGCTGGTCGTGAAGACCGTGCTGGTCGTGCCGACCGCAGGCACGAAGCGCGCGATCGCGATCGGCGGTGTGTTGCTGCCGGCGTCGACGCCGCTGCGATCGGGCTGGGCCAGGTCGGGCCTCGCTTGATCGGCGATCTGGCTATCGGGAACAGCCGTGTCGGGCGCACGCTGGTCCGGGCCAGCGGCCGTGTCGGCGTGCCAGCTGTCGGCGACCGCTGCGTCAGCCTGCCAGCGCTCGGGACCCGCAGTGTCGGGTTGCGCCAGATCGACGCCGTTGAGGTCCTGGCCACTGCGATCGGGCGATACGCCGTCCGGTCGCGCGGCATCGCCAGCGATGCGATCGGTACCGGTGCGATCGGCTGTCGCGCTGTCGACGACGGCGTCGGCCGCGCTGCTGGCGTCGATTTTGCCGCCGCTTAGCATCTCCTCGGGGATGGCGGTGAGCAGACACGAACTGCACAGCAGTGCAGCCAGCGCCGGGCTGAGGATCGCGCGCGTCATCGAAGCGATTGTACGGGGGGAGGGCGGAGTTCGCTACTGCTTGGTCGCCGGCTTGTCGGCCGCAGGTTTCTTGTCGGCGGCCTTGTCAGCAGCAGGCTTGTCCGCGGCCGGTTTGTCGGCTGCTGGTTTCTTGTCGACGGGCTTCTTGTCAGCCGGCTTGTCGGCAGCGGCCGTGGGCTCTTGCTTGGTCACCTTCTTGGTGTCGATCTGGTTGCGCACCCAGACGTAAAAGATCGTTCGCTGAGGATGTGCAAGCAGCGTCTCGCGCGTCAGCTTGGCCGCGTCCTTGTCGCCCGACTTCTCCTGCGCCTGCGCCAGCTGCCAGCGGCAATAGCTGCTGGTCTCGGGGCACAGCGCGAGCGCCTGCGCGGCGGCCTTGGCGTCCTTCTTGGCCAGCGCGATCTCGCCGCGGGCCAGTGCAACCGTGCTCTGCAGCCACGGATCGTCAGCGGTCGCCTTGATGTCGGTGTCGACCGCGGCCAGTGCCTTCTCGGCGTCAGCCAGCTTGCCGGTGCGGGCCAGGGCCATGGTGCGAATCACTGCCCCGGCCACACGCATGCCGCGCCCGCCATCGGTCATGGCCGAGACGTCTGCTTTATCCATGGCAGCTGCCGCCTTGAGCGCCTCGGCGGGACGACCGAGCACCACCAGGGCCCAGGCGCGCTCATTGATGGTGCCGGACACGGCATTGCTGCTCTTGGCGGCGACGTACTCCTTCTCCGCCGTGTCCAGCGTCTTGAGACCGTCCTTGGTCTTGCCCTGCGCGATCCACGTCCACGCCACGGCGCGATCGATCGCGGCCTTGGCCTCGACCAGGGTCTCACCTGCTTTCTGCTTGGTCAGCGCCTCGCGGCAGCCCTGCCAGTCGGTCTTGAGGCAGCGCACCGCGGCCACGCCGCTCCACGACGTGTAAAACTTTCCGGCCGACGCCTCGATCGCCTTGCGATAGGCGGCCTCGGCCTCGTCGACCTTGTTGGCGTCGAGCAGCGCGTCGCCCAGGGAGTCGTGGGCGTTGGGCTCGGTCGGCACCACCTCGGCGTACTTGCGAAACGCTGCGATAGCGTCGTCCGAGCGCTTGAGGTTGACGTTGGCGTAGCCGAGCGCGTTCCAGGCAACGCCCGAGGTCGGATCGAGCTCGGTCGCCTTCTTGATCTTGGCCAGCGCCGAGTCGAATTTCTGCTGGTAACTATCGGGCTCGCTGGCGAGATAGTGCGCCTCCCAGCATTCGGGCGTCAGCTCGACCAGTTTGTTGGCCTTGGCTGCCCACCGCGTGACATCGCTCTTGCGCAAGGCCTCGTTGGCCTCGATCAGCGTGCGCTCGATCTCGGGCAGCTTGGCGGCAGCGGCGAATGCCTCGTCCGCCATTTTCTTGGCTTCGGCGTCCATGCCCCAGGCGCCCAGGAAATACCTGGCGGCGACGCAATTGGGATCGGCCTTGACCGCCTCGCGCAGCGGCACCAGCGAATCGGAGGCATGGCCCTGGTACAGAAGTCCGCGCGCCTGCTTGATCAGCTGCTGCGCCTGCGGCGTGCACGAGTAGACAAACTCGATCGGCCCTTTCTTGGGCGCCGGCGCGGGCGCGGCTGCGGCAGCAGCGGCCAGGGCAACGGTGGACAGACACATCGCGGCGATTGCCGCACCAAACACGAACAGCTTTTTCATCTGGACCCCCAGTATGGTTGGGGTGACCAGAGCACACGGTCGATCCGAAATCAATCGCGGGACAGAACCGTGCTGGCGCGGCGACGGCCAACCATGACGACGACGATCAGCGCCAGCAGCAAGCTACCGCGCGCAGCAGCGGCGTCGGCGACCGCACAGGCGCAGCCCGCGGGCGTAACGGCCTGCGCATTGTCGCCGCTGGCCGAGCCGTCGCGCACGACCACAATGTCGCGCGCAACCAGATCGCGGCCGGCGGTGTCTGGTCGGGCCTGGTCCGACGACGCGAGATCGCGGCTCCCGGCGTCGACGATCGATTGATCGCTGGCGGGCCGGTCCGGGGCCGCGACGTCAGGCAATCCCGCGTCGACGATGCCGGCGTCCGGATTGACGTAGCTGCGATAGGCCATCCACATCTCGTCGACGAACTGCCGCCAGTCGGTGTAGTAGCCGCCGCCGCTCAGGATGCGCCACGACTGGCCCTGCCTGAAATCGGTGTCCCAGGTGTAGTTGCCTTCGAGCATCTCGGTGTTATCGTCGGGGTCATCGGCCACCATCATCCAGCGGTCGACGTAGGCAAAAAATTGCGGGTGGTTCCACGCCTGCATCATGCCTGGCACCAGGCGCGCGGCCAGCGCCTGGCCGACCCAGCAGACACTGGTGCAGCAGCGTCGGTAGCCCTCGCCGATCGGGTCCAGCCATTGAGCCGGATGGAGCTGCTCGTACGGCCCCCAGCCCGGATTGATGTCCTCGCCGTGCAACCCCATGTGTCCCGAGTAGGCCACGGTCTGCGGATTGCGATGCCAGGTCTGGGCGTACGTACCGGCCGGCAGTATCTCGCTGACCCAGACGGTGTGCATGTCCTCGCCAAAGTCAGCGACGACGTTTTGCATACCACTGTCCTGCAGCAACACGCCGGCCAGCAGGATCGGAAATTTTCGGCCGCTGCCATGGCCGCCGTGGGCGATCCAGCCGTCGTGTCCGGCCTGCACCAGGCCGTACAGGTCGATGCCGTACTGCACCAGGTAGATCAGCAGCGGCTCTTTCTCGGCCGCGCTGAAGTCGAGCGTCAGCAGCAGACCGGCAAAGGACATCACGTAGCCGTTCTCGCGGCCGTAGGCAGCCATGTACTCGGCTGGCACATCCGGGCTGTAGAAGACTGCGTCGACCCACGGTCGTTGCAGGTAGCCCTCGAACTCGCTGAGCGGCGGCACCGTGCCGACCGCGGCCAGCCGCGGCAGCACGCTGCGCTGCAGGTTGCGCGAAAGGTAGCTGGTGGCGACGCCCTGCGCGTACGACGGCCGGAAGGCGTCGAGCGGCTGCGGCGCGTCGACGCTGGTCAGGATCGAGATCGACGCCACTGGGCTCTCGGCGGTGTCGAACGGCCGCATGATGCACGGGATGGCACTGGTCGCGCTGCGCGACGAGACCAGCTTGTGACCCGGCGTCAGCGTCACCGGCAGGATGGCGCGCATGGTCGAGTCGTAGCGACCCGAGCTCTCGCGATCGTCAAAGCCCGACATCTGCGCATTGGGCACGATGTCGACCATCGAGCCATTGCGGTCCGGACCGGTGGTGGGCGCCGGGTCGATGGCGGTGACGGTCACGTTGCCCACGACGTAGAAGTCGCCGTTGACAAAGCGGCCCACCCGCGCCGGCTGCTCGAAGGTCCAGGTGATGCCGTGCTGGGTCAGCGACGACTGCAGCGGCAGGTCGGTCAGCGCGGGCGTGGCCGGCGCGTTGCTCGAGTCGTAGAGGGTGACGGTCCAGGGCGTGACCTGGCCGTGTGCAGGCGGCACAGTCAGCCAGCCAGCGAGAAACGCAATAACGACGACCAGTCGATCTCGACCGCCCATCGGCCACCTCGTCACCACAGCGAATCGAACAGGCCGAGGGTATCAGGTTTTGCCGCCGGCGTCGGCTGCGCGCCGCACCACGTCCTGCACCACCAACCCGGCCAGCATCATGCCGAAGGTCGCCGTGACGTGGACCATCGAGCCATTGATCTTCTTCTTGCTGCTGCACCACTCGTGCGCCGGCATCGGCTCGCCGTCCGGACCGCGCATGAAGCGTGGGCAGTGACACTCGGCGGTGCCACATATCGGCGCCGTCGAATGGTTGGGAATGTACTCGTCGCTGTAGAGGCACAAGAAGTCGCCTGCAAAGCCGTGGCGATGAAGTCGCTTGCGGATGCGGCGCGCCAGCGGACAGACCTCGGTCTCCCAGATCGAGCTGACCTTGATGCGCGTCGGGTCGAGCTTGGCGGAGGCGCCCATGGCCGAGAACAGCGTGGCCCCATGGTCGACCGCGTACTCGATCAGGCCGAGCTTGTTGCTCAGACTGTCCACCGCGTCGAGCACGTAGTTGAAGTTGCCGATGTCGAAGCTGTCGCGCGTGGCCAGGCCGAAGATGCGGGTGATGGCGTCAACGCGCGCGCCCGGATTGATCGTCTGCAGCCGCTTTTGCAGCTCGACCACCTTGGGCTGGCCGACCGCCTCTGGCGTCGCCTGCAACTGGCGGTTGACGTTGGTGATGCAGACCGCGTCGGCGTCGACCATGGCCAGGTGGCCGATGCCCGAGCGCACCAGCGCCTCGGCGCACCAGCTACCCACGCCGCCCACGCCAAACAGGATGACGCGGGTGGCGGCCAGCCGGTCGACCACGTCGGGGCCGACCAGCAGCTCGGTGCGGTGGAACAGCGGCGACCCTGCCATGGCGGGCATATAGCACGTTCACGGCCGGATCGCGGTCACCAGCGAATAGTCGCCGCAGCGCACCACGCGCGGCCGGATAAAACCGACTTCGCGCAACAGTGCTCGCAACTCGCGACCGGTGAACTGCTGGCCACGCGTGGTGAACAGCATCATCAGCGAGAACAGCGCGGCCGGCAGCGGACCGCACCGGTCGTCGTCGAGCAGCTGCTCGTGCAGCACGATGCGGCCACCGCTTGGTAGCGCGTCGAGGCTACGTTGCGCGAGCCTCAGGCAACGGTCAGGCGGCCAGTCGTGAAACACGTTGCTCCAGAGGTGCAGGTCGTAGCCGGCCGGCAACGGGTCCTCGAACATGTTGCCGCCATGCAACGCCACGCGCGGTTGCAGACCACTGCTCGCCAGCGAATCCGCGGCCAGCTCGACCACACCTGGTAGCTCGAACAGGCCGAGCCGCAGCTGCGGCCAGCGTTGCGCCAGCGCCGCCAGGTTGGTGCCGAGACCGCCCGCCACGTCGAGCAGGCGGTCGACGCGGCCGAACAGCGGCTGTTGCGCCAGCTGCTGCGCCGGTCCCGCCATCAGCGCGTGCATGCGCTGCGCCGAGGCCGCGGCGTCCGGCAGGTCGCGACCATCGGCCCACGCCTGGATCCGTTCGGCCTGCAGCGGCAATCCCGTGCGCAGCGCTGCCCCCTGCATGGCCAGCGTCACGTCGTAAGGGTTGCGCGCATAGCGCAGCGCCACCTGCCAGCGCTGCCGGCCGTGCGGTGTCAGCGCAAAGCGCGTGCGGTCGCGCTGTAACAGCTTGAGCGCGACCAGCGCGGTCAGCAGAGCATTGGCGCCGCGGGTCGACAGGCCGAGGTCCGCGCATAGCTGGTCGCTGCTGGCAGCGCCCCGGTCGAGCCGGTCGAATAGACCGCTGGCCTGGCCAAGTGCGATCGCGGTGGCGTCGAGGTTGGCCAGCGTGCGGCCGATCTCACTGCGCACGTCGACCAGCGCCACGGCGGCTCACTTCTTGCCGAGCAGCTCGGCAAACGGATTGTTGGTGAACTTGCCCGGGTCCTGCCACTCGCGTGGCGCCGGCGCAGCCCGGTCGCGCGGCCGCTCGTCGCGCCGTTCGGGCCGGCGCGGCCCGTCGTCGCGGCGCGGCTGCGGCTTGTCCTCACGCGCAGGTTTGGGCGCAGCGTCGTCGTGGCGCGCGCTGAGCGAGATGCGCTTGCGTTCGAGATCGACCTCGAGCACCCGCACCTGCAAGCGGTCGCCCGCCTTGACCACCTCGCGTGGATCCTTGACGAAGCGGTCGGCCAGCTTGGAGACATGCACCAGCCCGTCCTGGTGCACGCCGATGTCGACAAAGGCGCCAAATGCGGTGACGTTGGTGACCACGCCCTCGAAGCTCATGCCGGCCTTGAGGTCCTCGAGCGTGCGCACGTCGTCGCGGAACTTGGGCGGCTCGAAGCTCTGCCGCGGATCGCGCCCCGGTTTTTGCAGCTCGACCACGATGTCGCGCAAAGTCGGCTCGCCCACGTCGTCGCCGACGTAGCGTTTAATGTCGATGCGTCGGGCCAGCTCGCTGCTGCCAACCAGCTCGGCCAGCGCCACTCCCAGGTCTTTGGCCATGCGCTCGACCAGCGCATAGCGCTCGGGGTGCACGGCCGAGGCGTCGAGCGGCTGCTCGGCACCGCGGATGCGCAGGAAGCCGGCCGCCTGCTCGAAGGTCTTGGGACCGAGCCCGCTCACCTGGCGCAGCTGCTGGCGGCCGCGAAACAGCCCCTTGTCCTCGCGCTGCTTGACGATGCGGACAGCCAACTTGGGGCCGATGCCAGCCACCCGCGCCAGCAGCGGCGCGCTTGCCGTGTTGAGCTCGACGCCAACCGCGTTGACGCAGCTCTCGACCACGTCGTCCAGCTTGCCCGCCAGCAAACCCTGGTCCACGTCGTGCTGGTACTGGCCGACGCCGATCGACTTGGGATCGATCTTGCACAGCTCGGCCAGCGGGTCCTGCAAGCGGCGGCCGATCGAGATCGCGCCGCGCACCGTGACGTCGAGGTCGGGAAACTCCTCGCGCGCCAGGTCCGAGGCACTGTAGACACTGGCACCCGCCTCGTTGACCAGCAGCACGATCACATCGCCCAGCCCGGCCTGCTTGAGCTGGGCACGCGCGAAGTCCTCGGTCTCGCGGCCGGCAGTGCCGTTGCCGATCGCCACCGCTGCCGGCTTGAGCTTGTGCACCAGCTCGACCAGCTCGCGGCTCGCACGCTGGCGCGCCTCCTCGCTGCCGCTGAGGTAGAGCGTGGTGTTGCCGACGAACTTGCCAGTGGCGTCGATCGCAGCCACCTTGCAGCCGGTGCGCTGGCCCGGGTCGACCGCGAGCACCGGCTTGCCGCCGAGCGGTGGCGCCAGCAGCACGGCGCGCAGGTTGTCGGCGAAGATATCGATCGCCGCGCGGTCCGAGCGCAGCTTGAGCTCGGTTAGCACGTCGTTCTCGAGGCTGGGCAGCAGCAGCCGTTCGAGCGCGTCGGCCGTGGCCTGTTCGAGGTGCGGCGCAAACGGCGAGCCGCGCCGCAGCTTGCTCAGGTCGAGCACGAACGGTAGCGCGCGCGCGGTCTCGATCGTGATCGCGACCTTGAGCATCTCCTCGCGCTCGCCGCGCCGGATCGCCAGGTAGCGGTGCGACGGGATGGTCGCCACCGCCTCGCCAAACTCGTAGTACTGCTCGAACTTGGTGCGCTGACCAGCCGCCTGCTTGCTGGCGACCGACTGCACCAGGCCTTGCTCGTTGAACATGCGGCGCAGCAATGCTCGCACCGGAGCGTTCTCGGCCACGGTCTCGGCCGCAATGTCGCGCGCGCCCTGCAACGCAGCGTCGACGTCGGGCACGCCCTTCTCGGCGTCGACGAAGGCCACCGCCTCGGTTCGCGGGTCGCCGCTCGCGGATTGTTCGAGGATGCGCAGCGCCAGCGGCTCGAGCCCGCGCTCGCGCGCGATGGTGGCGCGGGTGCGGCGCTTGGGCTTGTAGGGCAGGTACAGATCCTCGAGTGCGGCCTTGGCCGTGCAGCCGCGGATCGCCGCCTCCAGCTCGGGTGTCAGCTTGCCCTGCTCGGCGATGCTCTTGAGGATGGTGTCGCGCCGCGACTCCAGCTCGACCAGGTAGCCGTGACGTTCCTGGATGGCGCGGATTTGCACCTCGTCCAGGTTGCCGGTCGCCTCTTTGCGGTAGCGGGCGATGAAGGGCACGGTGGCGCCATCGGCAAACAGCTTGAGCACGGCGCTGACGCCGGTGGCTGCAAGCTGCAGATCGGTGGCGACGATCGACTCGAGATTGACGGTGGTCACGGTCATTGCGAAGGAGACTCCTGCGCCAGCATGAACGGCGGCGCGCATTATGATCACCGGCAGTGGGTGAAGCAAAGCCGCGCGTTGCGCTGAACTAGACCCATCTTGCAAGACCAGCTACGTTCGACCTCCCAGACGAGGCCGCACATGGAAAACCCGCATACCAGGATCCTCGATTCGATCTGCGATGCCGTTGGCCAGACCCCGATGGTGCGGCTGTCGCGGGTGGGCCATGGCCTGCCGTGCGAGTTGCTGGGCAAGTGCGAGTTCATGAATCCGGGCGGTTCGGTCAAGGACCGCATCGGCGTGCGCATGCTCGACGACGCCGAGAAAAGCGGCCGCATCAAACCGGGCGACACGCTGATCGAGCCGACCTCGGGCAACACCGGTATCGGCCTGGCCATGGCCGCCGCCCAGCGCGGCTACCGCATGATCATCACCCTGCCGGAGAAGATGAGCCGCGAGAAGCAGGTCGTGCTCGAGGCGCTGGGTGCCGAGATCATCCGCACGCCGACCGAGGCGGCGTTCGACTCGCCGGAGAGCCACATCGGCGTGGCCCGCCGCCTGCAAACGTTGCTGCCAAATTCCCACATCCTCGACCAGTACAGCAACCCGAGCAATCCAGCCGCCCACGACGAGGGCACCGGCCGCGAGATCATCGATCAGTGCGGTGGCAAGCTCGACGCCGTCGTCATCAGCGCCGGCACTGGCGGCACCATCAGCGGCGTGGCGCGCGCCATCAAGCGCGAGCTGCCGCAGGCGCAGATCATCGGCGTCGACCCTGAAGGCTCGATCCTGGCTGGCCCGGGCCCGATCAAGAGCTACAAGGTCGAGGGCATCGGCTACGACTTCATCCCGGACGTGCTCGACCGCAAGCTGGTCGACCGCTGGGTCAAGTCCAACGATCGCGACTCGTTTCGGATCGCGCGCCAGCTGATCCGGCAGGAGGGGTTGCTGGTCGGCGGCTCGAGCGGCTCTGCGGTCTGGGCGGCGCTGCAGGTCGGACGCGAGTTCAAGGCCGGCCAGCGCATCGTGGTCATCCTGCCCGACTCGATCCGCAACTACCTGAGCAAGTTCGTCGACGACGGCTGGATGCGGCAGCACGGTTTTCAGCAGGCCGACTGGGAGACCGGCACCATCGGCGACCTGGTGCGCGCGATGCCGCAGCGGCCGATCATCAGCGCCGACGTCAAGGACCGGGTGGCCGGGGTGGTCGACCTGTTCAAGCGCCACGGCATCTCGCAGATCCCGGTGCTCGACCAGGGTGCGCTGTGCGGCATCCTGACCGAGACCGACGTGCTGAGCACCCTGGTCACCGGCCGCGCCACTGTCGAGACCGCAGTGGCCGAGGTGATGGTGCGGCGCGTCTCGTCGGTGGCCATGGACACCGAGGCCAGCGAGCTGACCGCCATCTTCGAGCGCGGCGAGGTGGCGATCGTGGTCAGCGCCGAGAAAAAGGTGCTGGCCATCATCACCAAGATGGACTTGATCGAGATCCTCGCCAACCGCACGCGGCGGCCCGCGCCCCGGGCCTGACCGAGGTTCAAAACCACTGACACCAGCAGGAGGTCGCATGCGTTTCGATACCCAGTGCGTTCGCGCCGGCATCTCGCCCGACCCTTCCACCGGCGCCATCGTGCCGCCGATCTTCCAGAGCGCCACCTACGTGCTCGAGGAGGTGGGCAAGACCAAGGGCTACGACTACACGCGGTCCAGCAACCCCACGCGCGCCACGCTCGAGGCAGCGCTGGCCGGCGTCGAGGGCGGCAAGTATGCGGCCTGCTTTGCCAGCGGCATGAGCGCGGTCGACGCGGTGCTGCGCACGCTCAGCTCGGGCGACCACGTGGTCTGCTCGGACGACGTCTACGGTGGCGTGTCGCGGCTGTTCAACACCATCCTGACCCGCCACGGCATGAGCTTCAGTTACGTCAACACCTCGCAGCCCGAGCTGGTGCGCGAGGCGATGCGGCCCAACACCAAGCTGATCTGGATCGAGACGCCGACCAATCCGCTGCTCAAGGTTTCGGACGTCGAGGTGCTGGCCAAGATCGCGCACGAGCGCGGCATCAAGCTGGCGGTCGACTCGACCTTTGCCACGCCGGCGCTGCTGCGGCCATTCGAGTGGGGCGCCGACATCGTCATGCACTCGACGACGAAATACCTGTCGGGCCACAACCAGATCATCGGCGGCGCGGTCATCACCAACGACCCGGACTTCAACACCGCCATGCACTACCAGCAAAAGGCGATCGGCGCCGTGCCGTCTCCCTTCGACTGCTGGTTGACGCTCGCCGGCCTGAAGACGCTGCACCTGCGCATGGCCCGCCACAGCGCCAATGGCCTGCAGGTGGCGCGCTACCTCGAGGCGCACGCGCAAGTCGCGCGCGTCTCCTACCCCGGCCTCGAGTCGCACCCGGGCCACGCCGTGGCCAAGCGCCAGATGAGCGGCTTTTCGGGCATGATCTCGTTCGAGCTCAAGGGCGGCATCGCGGCCGGCCGCGCGCTGATGAACGCGGTCAAGCTGTGCTCGCTGGCCGAGTCCCTGGGAGCGGTCGAGACCATGATCACCCACCCGGCGACCATGACCCACGTCGACGTTCCGGTCGCCGACCGGCATGCCCGCGGCCTGACCGACGGCCTGGTCCGGCTGTCGGTCGGTATCGAGGATTGCGCCGACATCATCGCCGACCTCGAGCAGGCGCTGGTCATCGCGGCTCGCGCGCGCTGACGCGGCCGCGCTGTCTGCTACAATGCACCGGTGTTCGATCTCGACTACGAAGAGCCGCTGTTCCGCCCGCCCAGCGAAGCCGAATCGCTGATCCTGCAAGTCACCATCGGTTGCTCGCACAACCGCTGCGCCTTTTGCAGCATGTACCAGACCAAGAAATTCCGGGTGCGGCCGCTGACCGAGTTGCAGGCCGAGATCGTTGCAGCGCGCCAGGCGCTCGGACCCGACGTGGGGCGGGTCTTTCTGGCTGACGGCGACGCCATGTGCCTGTCGCCGCGCCGGTTGATCGAGCTCCTTGACGCCGTCAATGCGGCGTTCCCGCGGCTGCAACGCGTCAGCGCCTATGCCAACGCGCGCGACATCGCGGCCAAGAGCGACGCCGAGCTGGCCGAGCTGCGGCAGCGCAAGCTCAAGCTGCTCTACCTCGGCCTGGAGAGCGGCGACGACGTCACGCTGGCCGCGATCGACAAGGGCGCGACGGCTGACGAGATCGTGACGGCAGTGCAGCGCGCTCGCGCCGCTGGCGTGGCCACCTCGGTGATGGTGTTGATCGGTCTGGCCGGTCGCGAGCGCAGCTTCGAGCACGCGCGGCTCTCGGCCGCCGCCATCAACCGCATGGCGCCCGAGTTCACGGCGTTGCTCACCTACACGCCGGTGCCCATGTCGCCGCTGTTCGAGCGCATCGCGGCCAAGGTCTTCGAGCTACCCGGGCCACGCGAGTCGATCGCCGAGATCAGAGAATTCGTCGACCGGCTTGACTGCCGCACCTATTTCACCTGCAACCACGCCAGCAACTACCTGCCGTTGACCGGCCGGTTGCCAACGAACAAGCGGCGTTTGCTCGAGCTGCTCGACGCGGCGCTGGCGGGCGAGATCCAGCTCAAACCCGAGTTCCTGCGCGGTCTATGATCGCGCGCTGACCAGATAGGCCGCTGCACCAGCGTCGCTGAAATTGGTGGCAAAGCGCGTCTCGCCGACGACGAATTCGCTCCAGCCGACGGCAAACAGCGCCTCGAGCTCGCTCCGCTTGACCCGGCGCGGACCGCTGTCGCCGGGCTGGTGCTCGCTGAAGCAGAGCGCGTGAAAGCTGCCCCCTGGCTGCAGCACCGTGGCCACCTGTTCGAGGTAGATGCGTTGCTCGGCATCGGTCATGGCGTGCAGCAGGCCGCTGTCGACCACGGTATCGAACAAAAGCCCGAGCTGGTCGAGCGCGAGCGCATCGGCCACCAGAAAGCGCGCGGCTGGCAGTCCGCGCAGGCGCGCCTTCTCGGCCGCGGCGTTGATCGCGGCATCCACGATGTCGATGCCCCAGACCTGGTGACCGTTGCTGGCCAGAAAGAGCGCGTTCTCGCCGGTACCGCAGCCAGCGTCGAGCACTCGCTCGCCGACGACGCCGCGCTCGTGCAGCGCCACGAAGGCTGGTTGCGGCCGGCCCACCTCCCAGCCCGGTTGACGTTCGTACAGAGCACTGAAGCGCTCGCGCGCGTCGTCGGCCCAGCGCTGGCGCTGTGCGTCCTGTTCGGACATGGGCGCCTTATACCGCAGCCGCGCTGGCGGCGCTCACTGGATCTCGAAGGTCGGGATCGCGATGCCGCTGTCGCGCGCGGCGTCGACCTCGGTCAGCGGCGGCGACTCGAAACCGGTGCGGAAGTAGTTGGGACTGCCGCCCTGCGGCCGGTAAACGGTGCGCTTGAATGGGTTGTCGCAGATCAGCGACGAGCAGACCTCGATCTCGGCGTAGAAGGTGCCAGGCGTGGTGGTTGACGGGATGCTGATCGCGAAATCGGCGCTCGCGCCCGGCGTCACGTTGTCGGCCTTTTGATGCACCAGGTAGCTGTCGGTGGCCACGTCGTAGATGGAGACAAACAGATGCTGGGTGTCGCTGTCGACCGGCACCAGCACCCGCGCCTCGGTGCCGGCCGCCACGCTGACGCTGGCGTAGGTCGGCGCGCCGGTCAATTCAGGCACGCCGTCGCCGTCGACGTAGATCTCGCCTGCTGGCGTCTCGTCGAGGGGAATGCAAGCCAGCAGCGCAAGCGCCGCCATAGCTGCCGCCGACACGCACCAATTCTTCCCGTTTTCGCGCATCGCCACTCTCCCGGAGTCGATCGTTCGCGCTCATGTATTGACCGCACGCCGCATCGGCAACGTGCTGCTGCCAGCAGCTGCGATTGCAGATACAATCGGGGCATGGCGCGTTGGGCCTGGCTGACAATGGCGGCACTTGCATCGAGCGGCTGCGACCTGTTCACCGCGCTCGGCGGTGGCCGAAACCTGCCGTGCGACAACGACCAGGCCTGCCCGCCCGGCAACCTGTGCATCGAGCAACGCTGCCAGCCAGTGACGACGTGCAACGCGATCGACGAGTGCTCGGCCGGCTTGCGCTGCGATCTGGCGGGCCACGTCTGCGTGGCCGGTGCGGACGCCGCGATCCAGGACGCGGCCAGCGCCGATGCAGCGACCGACGCCAGTGCCGATCATCGCCAGCCGGACAGCGCTGGCCAGGATGCAGTCGCGCCGGACCACGGCAGCGCCACCGACGGCGGCAGTGCAGCTGACCAGGCCACGCCCGATACCAGCGCCCCCGATGCGGTACCCATCGACCGGTGGGCGGCCGACGGATCGGTCGTCGACGCGGGCGGTATTGATGGCTCGGCGTCAGACCTTGGCGCGAACGACGTCCCGGTTCTGTCCAACTGCGGCAACGGCTTGGTCAACGACCCCGAAGCGTGCGACGACGCCAACCATCGCAATGGCGACGGCTGTAGCGATGCCTGCGCAATCGAGCCTTTCTACGCCTGCAACGGGCAGCCGTCGGTGTGCCACTGTGTCTACTACGTCCACAGCAGTCTCGGCCGGGGGGACGATGGCTCCTCGTGGTCGCTGGCCATGCACGGTGTCCAGGCAGCGGTCGACGCAGCGGCCTCGAGCAGCTTCGAGTGCCAGGTGTGGGTCGCTGCCGGCACTTATTACGTCCGTCAATCAAGCCCGACCGACACTCTGCGGCTCCGAAACAGCACACAGCTGTTCGGTGGTTTTGCCGGCGCCGAACAGACGATCGCCGACCGCGACCTCCGGAGCCAGCGGACGATCATCGATGGGACGGACGGTACAGGCAGCGACGGCGTCGCGCACGTATTGCAAGCGATCCTGGTGCGCGGTGTCGAGGTCGACGGCCTGATCATCGGCAATGGCAACAGCCCGAACGACGGCGGCGGACTGTACGTCAAGGACAGCACCGTCAGCGTGCGCAACTGCGAGTTCGGCCTCAACATCGCCTTCGCGCGCGGCGGCGCGATCTACGCGCAGAAATCGGCAACCGATACCCACGTCGCTGTTGCCGACACGATGTTCGCCTCCAACATCGCCGGTTACGGCGGCGCGGTCGGGCTGGCCGACGGTGCGACCGGCGAGTTGCTCAGGTGCCGGTTCGCGGACAACGTGGCGCAGACCTCGGGCGGCGCTCTTTCCGTCGAGGCGCAGGCTCAGGCCAGCGTGGTCAGCGCGCTCTTCTACGACAACCGCGCGGGCAATGGCAGCATGAGCGCCATCAGCGCCACCGACAGCACGGTGGACGTGGTCAACAGCACTTTCACAGCCAACTGGAGCGGCGCACTTGGTGCCGCCATCGGCTGCTTTGGCGCCCAGGTCAGCTGCACGATCACCAACAGCATCCTGTGGGGAGATTCGCCAGCCGAGATCGCCTCGCTCAGCCAGTCGCTCGTGGTCACATTCTCCGATGTGGAAGGCGGCGTCGAAGGCCTGGGCAACATCGACGTGGATCCCAAGTTCGTGAGCCCGGTCGGAGGCAATCTAGCTCTGGCTTCCGAGTCGCCCTGCGTCGACATGGCCAACGACGCGGCAGCGCCAGCGACCGACATCAATGGGGTCTCCCGCTTCGATTGCCCAGGCGTTGGCAACTCCGGCACCGCAGCCGACATGGGCGCCCACGAAAACAACCCGACCTGACGGCCTGGCGCCCACTTTGGGTGCGCGTCGCCAGTTGCCCAACACGCCCAAACGCGGTAGCCATGCCCGAAACCAACGAGGCTGGAGAGGGATCACCATGGTCAACGTCGCGATCAACGGGTTTGGCCGCATCGGCCGGCAA
>Ga0315268_10000646_pt1 | contig 40374 bp, 29 predicted proteins | sample C1_top_MG_FD_204535 | JGI IMG/M metagenome (GOLD analysis project Ga0315268, IMG submission 204535) | Sediment microbial communities from Yellowstone Lake, YNP, Wyoming, USA - C1_top | ecosystem: Environmental > Aquatic > Freshwater > Lake > Sediment | place: USA: Wyoming | collected 2017-08-01
TGACCTGGATGATATCAATCAGGCAATTGGGGATATTCTCATCCGGAAAGGGAAGGGGAGTAAGCCGCGCCATGTTTACCTCGGAAAGCATTCCCGGCGCGCTTTGAGAAAATACCTTAAACATCGCAAAGATGATAACCAGGCTCTTTGGGTGACTCTGCCACGCTTTGGCTCAGAGCGGTTGAGGTATGATGGATTACGGGAAGTGCTTCGTCGTAGGGCAGTGGATGCGAAGGTTGAAGAACCAACCCCACATGATTTCCGCAGGGCATTTGCTTTATCCATGCTCCGGAACGGAACAGATCTTTATTCACTGGCAAAATTGATGGGGCATGAGGGCATTACTGTACTTCAGAGGTACCTGAAACAAACATATCAGGATACAGAAGCTGCCCATAGGCGGGCAGGTCCAGTGGATAATTCTGATTCATTGAGGTTTGTTTAATCTGCGAAGTGATTTTCTATCAAGTATATATAATTACAATCCAGTCCGATATTAATTCCCACTGTGATTCACTCAGATGCATACCGATGAGGAATGGAAGGGTCTTCGTTCAGAAGGCACTTACTTTCTCAGTGGACTGTTTATTCAAATTGTCGCGACGAATCAACAGGCAAGTAAGGATCAGTGGATTACGACCTTCAAGATTTAGACCGGCGTGGATAAATATACGCTGACCTGTCTTGATCGACCTGTTGATATACTCAAGGATCTGTCAACTTCCTGGTGGGTCGGAGCTGATTGAAACGGCAACGGGAAGGATCTGACTTTGATCTTCAGGCCAAGTTGCTTGCTCATCTGTTGCAGTATTTTTGCGATACGATCAACGCTTGTGAAGATCATTTGGGTTGGTCAGGTCAATGATGCAGGTGATCCCGTTGCTCAATAGATCCTTGAATAGTTCAACATTGATCCGGGTGTCCGCCGGCAGATTAACTGGAAAAGGGAATACGCCTGCCTAAAGTTCACCTGGCAGAAATTCGGCAAAACCACGGACAGGTATTTCCGGCCTGGTATGTTCTGGAGCAACAGGCAGATAATAGGCATTAATTCAGGGCTCAAAAGCGTTTACCGGATAGTAGATCGGGGCTGGTCACTGAGACTGGTATTGCCATTCGTAATCCTCGCCATCATCTTTTAACCCCTCTTTCATTTTTTCCGGACTGTCACCAGAAAATTGGGAGATAACCTCAGTGGTTACGCCATTGTTTCTCCAGGCTCCAGCAGCCAGACATTCCTGCCACCGAACAAAAAATTGCTCTCCTATTTTTGGTAACTCCAGTAGGCAAAACTTAAAATTAATTAATGAGTGAAAGAAGATTAGACTAAAATAGTGCAATTTAAGAGCACCTAATAGGAATAAATAGTATGGAATTAGAGTAGTTTCTTTTTTTGAGTTTTAACTTGATTGATAATTTGCACAACAACTTTGGATAAAATCAGTCGAAAATCCAAATTTCTGTAAAATATGACATTTGACAGATGAATTTTTCGTGAAAACTTGTATAATGATTAATGAGACAGACCGGTCGGTCGGTAATCAGATCGTCAGGGTTGTGGATTTTATATTCTCGACACCAGCAAAAAAATGTTTTATTGTTGTACCAATAGGCATAATAAAAGCTGAATAACTCGCAAAAAAATTTTTCAATTGAGGAATGCAATTATTAAGACTATATCTAATTCTTGGAGGAGGAACAGATGTCAGAAGATTTTTATAAGAAGCTTGCTGAAGCCGTGGTTGAGGGTGAATCAGAAGTTGCCGAAGCTCTTTCCAAACAGGCTTTGGAACTTGGTATGGATCCCCTGGATTGCATAAACGAAGGGCTAACAAAAGGTATTCAACATGTTGGCATCTTGTTTGCCGATGGAGAATGTTACCTACCAGAACTTGTCATGAGCGCGAATGCCATGAAAGCTGCCTTGAGTATTCTTGAACCGGCGATGGTTGGTGGAAAGCAGCGGGAGACCATTGGAAAGGTTGTGATCGGTACCGTCCAGGGTGATTTACACGAAATTGGCAAGAATCTTGTGGGCAGTATGTTGACTGCAAATGGTTTTCAGGTCATCGATATTGGCGTTAATCAACCTGTTTCAGAGTTTATGAAGGCAATTATTGAAAACGAAGCCACGATTGTCGGAGCATCAGCTCTGCTGACAACAACCATGAACGAACAGAAAAAATTAATAGATTCTATTCATGAAACTGGTCTCCAAAAGCAAGTCAAAGTTATGGTGGGAGGGGCGCCTGTCAACCAAGACTATGCCAATGATATTGGCGCTGATGGCTATGCTGAAAATGCTATTTCTGCGGTTCGTCTAGCTTTTCGCCTCGCGGATGCACCTGAATAATCCAATTTTTTTAAACAGACGTATCAGAAAATAATTTTAAATGAGGAGAGTTTGCAATGAATAAGTTGCAGGAACACAAAGCCAGCATCCAGCCCATAAAATCCAAGTTAAAGATCAGCATTCTTGAGGATGAAGAGATCAGCCAGATCAATCAAAATACTCGCATAGTTCTGGAGGAAGTAGGAGTGGCATTTCCTTCAGAAAAAGCTCTCAAACTCTTTGCAGATGCAGGTGCAAATGTCGATTTCAAAAACCAGGTCGTCAAGATCCCGGCAGATTTGCTCGACAAATATCTCGCAACATCGCCGCGGGCATATACAATGGCAGGCAGGCACCCCGATCTGGATGTGAATTTAGGAAAAGGTGATGGTACTTATTTCTACTGCAGTGGCGAGTCTCCCAGGATCGTTGATCGTGAAACCAGTGAGCGCCGTTTGTCCGTGAAACAGGATGCTGCCAACCACGCTCGCATAGCAAATTATTTACCGATCATTTCTTTGATATGGCCAACGGTCAGCTCCAGTGACAAAGGAGTAACCTCGCCGCTCCACGGATTGGAAGCCTGCTTCACAAATAATGAAAAGCATGTCGAAACCGAATCGGTGATGGATCAAATTTCTGCGCGCTACGCAGTTGAAATGGCAATTGCCATTTGTGGAAGTAAAGAGAATTTACGTAATCGCCCTATCCTTTCACAGTTACTTTGCTGTATTGCCCCATTGGCGCAAGACAGAGGCGGTATCGAAGCCGCTATGGTTTTTGCTGAATATGGGATCCCGGTTGGGTTCATGTCCATGCCCACCTTGGGCCTAACCGCCCCCCCTCACCCGGCTGGGGCTCTCACAAATGCCATGGCAGAAACCTTAAGTGGGATAATGCTCACACAGATCATCAATCCGGGAGTAGGTAACTATATTTCCATCAACCCCGGGATCATTGATCCACGCACTGGCGATTATTTTATGGGATCTGGCATTGCCCAGATCACCAATGTCAGCGGAGTTCAGTTGGCACATTCAAACGGCGTACCTTCACTTGCTTGCCATTCTTTTGGCGGCAGCCAATATGAACTTGGCAATTGGCAGGCGGGCTATGAAAACTTTTATTCCCACTTCCTGGCTGTCATGGCAGGCGCTGACATGTCATTCGGGCCAAGCGGTATGTATGAGGCTGTCAGATTGCTGGATCACCCACGCATCATGTTCGATCGCGAAATTCTTCGAGTAATTGACGATGTCACTGATGGGATCGAAGTGAATCCCACCACTCTTTGTTTAGATATGATCAAGCAATTCGGACAAAAGGGAGACTACATAGGCCATAGAGAAAGTGTCAAGGCTTATCGCTCTATATGGCCGCGGGATTCCATCCTTTACGAAGACGGGAGTGCTGAAGGGCGTAAATGGCGTGACCCTGTGGATGTTGCTCGCGAAAACATAGATTGGATCCTAAAAAATCATCAACCGGAGCCATTACCTGAGAGCGTGATGCAGGAGTTAAGAAGAATTGTAGATGCAGCTGATACTGATGAAGATTTAAAAAGAGAGATTCAGGGAAACAATTAATATAATTGATTGAAATATACCCACGACAGGGTCGTAAGGATTCTATCAAGATCTCGAGAAAATATTCATGGTGAATATAAAAGATATCCCTGACAAAAAGCAACATTCGGACAAATTGCAGGTTCTTGATTTGTCTCGAAATCTTGCCGGACCATATTGCACAATGATACTCGGAGATATGGGTGCCGATGTCATTAAAATCGAGCACCCTAAAAATGGGGACGACACCCGCAGCTGGTCCCCACCGAGATGGAATGGTGTGAGTACTACCTTCTTGAGCGCTAACCGTAACAAAAGAAGTCTGGCAGTTGACATAGATACCCCGGAAGGCGCAGAGATAATTCGTAAGTTGGCATACCGGGCTGATGTATTAGTGGAAAGTTTCCGTCCAGGTTCTTTGGATAAACGCGGTCTGGGTTTTGAAGATCTAAGAGCAATTAATAATGCACTCATTTATTGCTCTATCTCTGCATACGGAAACAAGGGTCCATTGCGTAATGAACCTGGTTATGATCCGATCTTGCAAGCTGCCACCGGGATCATGGATTTGACCGGTGAGCCCGATCAGGATCCAGTGCGCCTTCCTATTGCAGTGAGTGACATGGGATCTGGCATGTGGGCTGCTATTGGAATACTGTCCGCCTTGCTGACCAGGCAAATAACCGGCCAGGGATCTCGGGTGGAAACCAGCCTTTTTGAAACTTCAGCATATTGGATGAATTATCATGTCACGGGTTATCTGGCAACAGGGATTTCTCCCGTTCGTTGTGGAACAGGTACACCTTTTATAGTTCCTTATGAGGTGTTCCATGCATCGGATGAAGGGCTCCTGGTTTGTGCTGGAAATGATAATCTTTTCCGCAAATTTACAGAGGTATTGCAGACACCGGAATTGGCGTCTGATGAACGTTTTGCCACCAATCCAATGCGTGTAAAAAACAGGGAAGTGTTGCGCAATTTAATAAATGAATGTTTCATAACTCGAACAGCAATTGAATGGGAGGTAACTCTTAGAGCACAGTCAATCCCTTGCAGCCGTATCCAGACTGTAGGCGATCTGGTCCAAGAGGAACAAATACAAGCTCTTGGCATGTTAACCAACTTCCCACATCCCCTAATTTCAGACTTACGCCTGATTGATCTTCCAGTAAGTATCGATGGCCAGCGCGCCATGCAACATCACCCGCCCCCACTCTTAGGGGAACAAACAGATGCCATTCTCTCTGAATTAGGATACAGCCAGGATGATGTAGTGTCTTTGCGGGCGGGTAAAATCGTCGCTTAGATAAAAGTGTGAGGAAATATGACAGGGAAATACTATGATGAACTCAAAGTAGGCATGATAATAAGTCATTCATTGGGTCGTACAGTCACCGAAATGGATAATGTCTTATTTAATTCGTTGACAATGAACACTCAGCCTTTACATATGAATGCAGATTTTGCGAGTAATACCCATTTTGGCCAACGCATCGTGAATGGAATTTTAACACTGGGTATTGTGGTTGGGTTAACAGTGGGAGATATAACCGAAGGAACCATTGTCGCAAATTTAAGCTATGAAAAAGTGAACCACCCCAAACCGGTTTTTCATGGGGACACACTATACGTTGAAAGTGAAGTTATCGACATGCGCGAGTCCCGCACAAAACCGGAACAAGGAGTCGTAAAATTACGGCATCTTGGAAAAAACCAGCATGGCGAAATAGTGTGTGAAGTGGAACGTACGGTATTATTTCTTAAACACAAAGAATAAACCATCATCCAATTTTCAGAGAGGACTGATAATGCCAGCAGAAGGATCATCAGCGCAATTGATAGAACGCGATAAAAAATCTGTTTCCCCGACAATATATCGCTATACCGATATTGCCTTTGCACGGGGGAGCGGCTCGTTTCTCTATGATTTTGAAGACAAGCGCTATTTCGATTTTGTTGCAGGTATTGCCACGATGAATGTTGGACATAATCACCCGCGTGTTGTCAAAGCAATTGCCGAACAAGCCGGAGAACTTATTCATGCGGCAGCACATGTAGGATATATGAAGCCCTACGTCGATATAATGGAAAAATTGATCAGCCTGGCACCCGCAACTCTCAATCAGGGAAAGGGTATCTTGCTGAATAGCGGGAGCGAAGCTGTTGAAACAGCCATCAAACTGGCACGCGCCGTATCTGGTCGATCAATGGTATTGGCTTTCATGGATAGTTTCCATGGTCGTTCGATGGGAGCATTAGCATCCACAGCCAGTAATAGCAGTTACCGTAGACACCTGGCTCCTCTTCTTAGTGGAGTGGAACATGTACCCTTTCCAAATTGTTACCGTTGTCCGTTTGGTCATACAGATCATGACAGGCAAGATTGCTGTGGTACATGGCGCAATTTCATTCAAATGACACTTGACAAGTTGGTTCACCCCGAGGACCTGGCAGCAATAATCGTTGAGCCGATCATAGGCGAAGGAGGTTATATCGTGCCTCCCGACGATTTTTTGCAGACATTAAGGGATTTTTGTGATCGGACAGGGGCTTTTTTGATCGCTGACGAAGTTCAGACTGGTATGGGTCGTACTGGTACATGGTACGCTGTGGAGCATTGGAATGTTACCCCGGATATTATTGCTCTAGGTAAAGCCATTGGCGGCGGTCTGCCGCTTGGTGCTACTTTAGCCCGCTCTGATCTAATGGACGCGTGGTGGCCAGCCGCACATGGTTCAACTTTTGGCGGAAACCCTATAGCCTGCCGAGCTGGATTGGAAAGTATAGCAATTATTGAAGAAGAAAAACTTTTGGACAACGCTACCCAAATAGGTGATCATATTCAATCACGTTTTAAAACCGCCCAGAAAAATCTACCCTTGATCGGTGATGTGAGGGGTATGGGATTAATGATCGGTGTGGAGCTGGTGGATAAACAAGGACAGCCCATCACCTCTGATCAAATCAAACACATCATCAAGAAACTTGGCATAGCTGGAGTTGTGATGACCAAATGCGGGCAAAGTACATTGCGTATCGCCCCGGCACTCTCAATCACCCGGGAAATTGCAGATGAAGCTTGTGAAATAATCCTTAAGGTGCTCAAGGATTTTTAAATAGATTATTGATATTTCAATTACCTTAAAGTGATATTGAAAAGTTTCACAAGGCATTGATTGGGAAATTTCATTTAAATTTATTAGGATTATATTATGAATAATGCCAGGCCAAAAATCAACCTGCTCAACGAAGAACAAATTCAGCAAATTCACCACTATGCCTTGAACATCCTTTTTGAAACCGGCGTGAGAGTGGATTCGCCTTCGGTTATAGAGATGCTCAGGAAAACTGGACAAGTCCGGATTAATGAGAGTAATGTAAGGTTTTCATCCGAGATCGTGGAACAAGCCATCCAATCGGCGCCGTCTGTCATTCAGATGTATGACCGAGGTGGGAACCCAGCTTTCCGTCTTGGCGATGACCGCTTGCGGTTTGGAGTGGGAGTGACGGCCTTGTACTACCAAGAGCCGGTTTCGGATAATCTGGAACTGTTTACACGCCAGCATATGCGGATTTTGACACGCTTGGGAACTGACCTGAATAATTATGATGTCATATCTACACCCGGTGTTGTGCAGGATGTACCGCCCGAATTCAGCGACATGGTTGGAAATTTGGAATTGTTTGCGAATACGAACAAGCCAATGGTAGTGTTAACTTCAAATGAAGAAGTATTTGCACCATTATTGAATATGTTTGAACACCTTCATGGCGATTTGGGGATAAAACCGTTCATGATCCCTTATTTCAATCCGGTTTCCCCACTGGTGATGAATACAGGGACATTGCACAAAATGGAAGTCGCAATCGAACGAGGCCTGCCATTCATCTTTTCGAACTATAGCATGGCAGGAACTTCCACACCACTTACTCCGGCTGGGACTTTGGCTTTGTTGCTGGCTGAATTGCTGGCCGGATTAACCATCAGCCAGGTCCTGAAGCCAGGAACACCGGTTTCCGTTGGAATGCTGCCGGCATATTTTGACATGAAGTCGATGATGAATTTTTATGATCCGCAAAGTGTTTTGATTAATATCGCCTGCGCTGAGATGATGGCTCATTACCGGTTGCCCCATTGTGGAACATCCTGTGCAGGGATGGGGTGGGGTATGGATCAAATCGCTATTGATCCCTACTGGATGAACGCTTTGACTTTTGCCTTGACAAAAGGTGGCTTGGCTCCATTTATTGGTGATGGTTTGGGTTCAAAGTCCATTTCACCTTGTACAGTTGTCAACATGAATGAAGTTATTGAACAAGCGCTTCGTTTTGCAAAAGGTTTTCAATTGGACGACACCCAGGCTGTTCTGGATGAGATTTCAATGGTTGGCCCAGGGGGAAGTTTTCTTTCATCCCCTTCCACACTTAAAAACTTTAGATCAGGCTACTATAGCAGCCCAATATATCCTCGCTGGAGTATGGAAAAATGGCAAACAGAAGGGCAACCCGATGCGCGTCAGGTGCTACGAGAAAAGACTCAGGACATGATCAATAATCTATCTGTGCCAGATGATTATGAAGAATTAGTAGGGAAAGGGGAAGAATACATTAATTCACACCCACAAACGATCGCTAAATATTGATTAATCACTAATCAGCCGTAAATTGATGTATTATATTAAAACCTATGCCTACCTGGGTATTCTGCTTTTTTTGAACATGACCAGTCACATAGGCATGGGAAACCAAAATACTTCTGTGTAGTGTTTTGCTAAACCACCTGAGTCTCGACCATTAGCTCATTAATCGGAATGTGACAACGGATTTTGTATCCATCTGAACTTAGGGGGAATTGCCAGGGAGGTGTTTCTGTAACACAGCGGTCAGGGATGCACCTGGGGCAACGCCTTTGAAAACAACATCCCTGAGCAGGTGGTGATAACTCTGGAGTATCACTGGCAAGCAATCTAGGTTCAAAATTCGGATCTGGAACAAGGACAGCTCCCATTAAGGTTTCAGTGTATGGATGATACGGCGGTGAGTAGATCTCTTCCACCGTGCCTACCTCGCATAAGCGCCCCTGGTAAAGGACAGCCACCCGATCAGCGATAGCGCGTACAACGGACAGATCATGCGCAATGTAAATATAGGTTGTATTATGTTCCTTTTGTAGATCTGACAATAAATCCAGCACTGCTGCCTGGACTGAAACATCCAGCGCAGAAGTCACTTCATCACATAACACAACATCTGGATCAGCAGCAAAGGCTCTGGCTATTGCCACACGCTGTTTCTCTCCACCGGACATTTGACCAGGGTAGCGTAATCGATAGCGGCCATCCAAACGTACTCGTTCGAGCAGCTCAATTTGTCGGATCCTGCGTTCTTTGTGAGTCATTTTTGGGAAGTATAGTTTAAGAGGTTGATCGAGAATTTCTGCAACCATATGACGGGGATTTAGGGAGGCATCTGGGTTTTGGAATATTATTTGAACCTGCCTGCATAATTCCATCGACCGTTCATCAATACGGATTTTCAGATCGCAAGCCTCAAGCTGAATGATTCCACTTTTTGCTGGAAGAAGCCCTGAAATGGTTTTAACAATGGTTGATTTCCCGCTACCACTTTCTCCAACAAGAGCCAGTGTCTCTCCACGCCTTATTGTTAATGTTAGATCGCTGACGGTTGCGGGTGGTTCAGGTGTATGGCGTATACGATCTAGAAAACCAGGATGATGATAGGAAATTTCCACTTGTGATAGTTCAATGGCAGGGTCATCGTGAATTCTGTGTTCAATAGTTTTAAAAACTTTGATCAATTCCAGGGAGAAATCCTTTGCCAAAACCCTTTGCCAATGATGACAACGGACCAAATGGAATGTTTGTGGAATAATCTCTATTTCCGGTGATTTTTTGAAGCAAATCTCGGTTGCACAGGAGCATCGCGGAGAAAATGAACAACCAGGTATTGTACCTGGAATTGGTGGTTGTCCTGGCATTGAATTTGGGATGCCTGCCAATGTCAATCTAGGAATGGATTCTAGTAACCCGCGCGCGTATGGATGAGCGGGAGACTTAAACAACTCAACTGCTGAAGTATCTTCCACGATTTCACCAGCATACATAAGTGCCACCCGATCACAAACACGGGCAATAACACCCATATCGTGGCTGATATACATCATGGCTGTGCCTAATTCTGAGACAATGTCGCGCAGTAATTTAAGAATATGGGCTTGAGTGGTCACATCCAGACCAGTTGTTGGTTCGTCCAGAACAAGCAAATCCGGCTTGCTGGCAATTGCCATTGCCACCACCACGCGCTGTTGTTGTCCACCTGACAATTCATGTGGATAACGTTCAGCCATAACCTCAGGTTCGGGTAAGCGAACTTGTGCAAGGAGTTTTACCAGTTGCTTTTCGGCGGTATCTCCCGGTAGATCAGCATTTAACCGGATCGCTTCAATGATTTGTTTGCCGACCCGCATGGTCGGAGTTAAAGCCTTGCCTGCATTTTGAGGTATCAGGGCGATTTTTTTACCACGGATAGACTCCAATTGGTGAATCGATAAAGAGAACATATCTTTATCTGCAAAATTGACACTTCCTCCTATAATTTTACTGCCCGTGCGCAGAAATCCCATCAATGCCTGGCCAAGGGTGCTTTTTCCGCAACCAGATTCGCCAACTATACCCAAAGTTTCCCCCGGTTTGATTTGAAAGGATACATTCTTTAATACGTAAACCAACTCGCCTTTTTTATTAGGATAACCAATGGATAAATTCTTAATTTTTGCCAGACTCTTAATCATACTGGTGCTCCCTGACTCCGATCCAAGCCAAGGGCTTTTGCAAATGCGTCCGCGAACAAGTTGATTCCAATGATCAGAGTGCTCAACATGATCACTGGTCCAAATACTGTCCAAGGTTGAATTGCGAGAGTTTCCCGACTCTTAGCAATCATAGAGCCCCAATCCGGGGTGGGGGGTGCAACACCAAATCCCAGGAATGAAAGGGATGTGAAACCCAGGAGCATCCATGACCAGTTCATAGCACCATCAACCAGGATCACATCCAATACAATGGGCAGCAATTCCTTGAGTACGATGGTCTTCTTATGCTCTCCCCTGGCTCGGGCGGCCAAAATGAAATCACTAGTGACATGGTCCAAGGTTGCTGCCCGTGCTATTCGAATTGTTGAAACTCCGTAAGTAAATCCAAATGTCAAGATTTGAACCCACATCTCAGTTCCCATAATGCTTACGATCAGTAGTAATATAAGAAGCCATGGAATAGATAGGAACGCATCAACAATTCGCATAAAAACTTCATCGGCACGCCCGCCGAGAAAACCGAACAAGATTCCCGCCAGTCCTCCCCAGGAAACAGCAATCATCGTGGCCAGGATTGTGACAACAATCGTGACACGCCCACCTACCATAGAGCGGGAAAAAACATCCCGACCGAGTTTATCTGTACCCAAGAGATGTTCATACGATGGAGCTTGATTTGATATCTTCGAGTTCATTTCCAAGGGATCTTGAGGAATAAGAAAAGGGGAGGTGAGTGCGATAATCAGATGTATGACGATCAAAGTAATTCCGAGCATTCCACTCCAGGATCGCCGAAGGTTTTCCCAAGTTTCTGCTATAGGAGATCGTCTCTTAAATAATTCTGGTTGTTCGGTGCTAGTTGTTGCAACAGGCATTCTTTTCTCCGACGACTGAAAATCATTAATCTGGTATTAACAAATCATCTTTGATGTTGGAATCTTAATGTCCTCGCGCAGTCCGCAGGCGGGGATTAAGCATTAGGGTCAGCAGGTCCGCGACCAAATTGATCCCTATAAAGATCGAAGAGAGTATTATTGCAATAGCTTGTATCAGGGGAAAATCCTTATCACTGATAGCCCGAAGCATAAGAGTTCCTATACCGGGATAATTAAAAACAGCTTCGACAATTGCAACTCCTCCCACCAACCAGCCAATTGTCAATGCAACAATATTTATTGTAGGAAGCATGGCGCTAGGTAATGCGTGTGAAAACACGATTCTAATTGCTGATACACCTTTTAAGCGTGCCATTTGAACGTACTCACTCATCATCACATCGATCATGTTGGTACGCACCAATCTTAATATATGGGCGACCATGATAAATGTCAGGGTAATAATAGGTAAAACGATGTTGGGAAGTAATTTGCTTACAGGAGCATCTGATGCGATCAATGTTACGGCTGGAAACCAGTTTAATTTGATTGCAAAAAAGTATACCAGGACGGTGGCGTTCACAAATCCTGGTAAGGTCATACCAATAATTGCTACAAGGGAAATAATTATATCGGGCCATTTATCCCGTGTGAGCCCGGCGATAACACCAAGAAGGATCGCAATTGGAACTGCGAAGAGAGCAGCGGCAATGGACAAAACCACTGTATTTCGAAACCGATTTCCGATTAATTCGGCGACAGATTCTTTCCTGGATAGTGAATCTCCCAAATCCCCTTTTACCAAATCCCCCAACCAGTTTACATATCGAACGAGAGGAGGGGCATTTAGACCAAATTTTTCTCGTAACGCATTCAAACTTTCGGGAGTGGCAAATTGACCAAGATAGGCTGTGGCTGCATCTCCCGGTAAAGCTTCAACACCAAAGAAAACAATAAACGAGATGATGAAAATGGTCACTAGGGCGAGGGCGAACCTGCGTGCAATGAGAGTGATCATTCAATCGTTACTCCACTACCTGCAAAATGCTAGACGAGTTGGTTTAAGTAGTAAAGGGTAAGGAGCAAATTGCTCCTTACCCTTTTTAAAATTACTTATTTGTTATTTGCAATCAGGTGATTTGGTGATGCCAGTCCATACAAACTGCATTAAACCCATTTCTGGAATATTTTGCACGCATGTTTTCTGAACGCGAATCACGTTGACGAAGAAGGGAACTATCGTACCACCCTCATCATGCAACATTTTTTGCGCATCCAGGTAAGCCTGGCGACGAGCATCAAAATTCGACTCAGAGGCGGCCTTATCAAGCAAAGCATCGAAAGCTGGGACGTTCCAATAGGACTCGTTCCAGGAACCGCCTGATCGGAAGGGCTCATTGAGTGCCTGGTCAGCTGCCCGCTCATTCCAGTTGGTCATTACGAATGGCTTAACCATCCATGGATCGGTATAGTAACCAGCTGCAGGGGCATTTATGATATTGACTTTGATGCCAGCCAGCGCGGCTTGTTGCTGAAAGACTTCCGCCATCGGGGTCCACTCTGCAATCATATCGGAAGTATATAGGTCGATTTCGAAGCCAGTCGCAAATCCTGCTTCGACTAATTTCGCCTTGGCACCCTCAATATCTTGCTTCCAATTGGTACACTCATCCATGGTCAACTGGTATGGGTCACCGGGCATGACCATTGTGTCACAGGAAATGGTACCAGTACCGTTAAGAACCAGATCCATCATGGATTGGCGATCGAGCACCAGATGAATGGCTTGGCGAAGTGCCAGATTATTGAATGGTGGTATATCGGTGCGCATGACAAAACCAGACCAGTTACCCGAAGGAATCTGGGTGACAACAAAATCGCTATTGCCTTTGAAGAGTTCGGATTCTGGAAGTGTTACCTGTCCAAAATCAATCTGTCCAGATTGAAGAGCTTGCAGAGAGGATTGAACGTCTGCAATTGTGTAGATGTTGATGCCTGCAAGGCCGGGAGCGCCTCCCCAATAATCATCATTGGCAACCACTTCGGTTACACCGGTTACGTCCAATTTCACTAGTTTGAACGGTCCAGAACCTATGCCAGTCGTCAATATGCCTGGTAATCCATCTTTGGGTAAAATCCGGGCGCGATAATCCATCGTCGCCATGACGAAGTCAACATGCGGTTTACTAAGATTGAAGACCACTGTGAAATCATCGGGCGTCTCGACGCTTTCTACAAGCCCAAAAGTGCTTGACAGGACTGATTCAGCCCCATTCTTCCAATGGTCGACGGAATAAGCCACATCTGCAGAAGTAACCTGCTTGCCATCATGGAAAAATGCGTCCTGGCGCAGATGGAAGGTCCATACGTCGCTGGTGGCATTTGGTTCCCAAGACTCTGCCAGGGATGGGCTTGGAATGAGCTTGTTCCCCGTTGGCTCTACCAGGCGATCAAATAACAAGGCGATCAGGGGATAGAAACGGTTGGGATCCGTAGGATCCAGGTTTTCTTTCCCACCATAATCCAAGCCAGCGTTGTAATTCAAGACACCTCTGGTTTCTACAACCGGAGCTTCGGTAGGGGGGACTGTGGGTGCTTCAGTGGGTGCAGCAGTGGGAGCTGTTGTAGGCATTTCTGTTGCTGCCTTTGATCCACAAGCAGTCAATACAAAGGACATAACTAGTAAAAAAGTCATGATCCAAACTAATTTCTTATTACGCATGGGTACTCCTCCTTTAGGGAAAATCAAAAAATAGACTCTCAAAATCATTATTTGATCAGAGTAGTGTATTCAGTATTTCTTATTGCAGCCTCCTTCCCTAAAAATCATTGTTATCGTTTTTCCGTTTCTTGATGAGTTTTTGCTGACAATTACTGCAAGCTTCTTCTTTTTAATGTGAATCAGAGAACACCCCCTGATTTTCCTGTTTGTGTTTTGGTAAATTCATCTGCATATTTTTTTTCAAGACAGACCGGTCGGTCTCATATTATTATTACAGATTACTATTTCCATTGCATGTGACGAATGTCATATTCCAATATGATAAATCGCATTCCAAAAGAGAAATGAATTGCCGATTGACACTAATTCCTTTCTGGTCAGTAAATCATTGCGTATATTGGATTCAATAAGGTCAAAAAAAAATTATATTTGATTAGATGTGCATGCAATCATACCGGACGATTCTTTATGATCATGCGAAGTGCACATTGTAATATTCCAAGATGACTTTTATCACATGAAATAATAAGGGGTATCTGTAATAATGATATAAAAGACAGACCGGTCGGTCTCAGAAAGGTCAACCCAGATATTATGTCACTTCGAGAAGAAATAATCCATGAATCCATGAAATTGTTTTCCCTGAAAGGATATATTAATACAGGAGTAAACGAAATTATCGCATCTGTTGATTCGTCGAAGGGTGGTTTTTATAATCACTTTGCCAGTAAAGAAGAGCTTTTTTTTGAAGTCTTGAGAGAGGCTCAAAAGATATGGCGAGATCGCGTTTTGTATGGTTTGAACGAATTAGAAAGCCCTATCGGAAAAGTAATACAAATATTGGATAATTATCGTAATCGGTATCTTAAGGATGAAGAAAATTTTCCAGGTGGATGTATTTTCATCACATTTTCAGTTGAGCTAGACGATCAGGCACCTGAACTGATGCAAGAAGTAAATAAGGGCTTTGAGGGGCTTAAAAATTTATTAAAAAGACTTCTGCAGGAAGCGAAAGAGTTAGGAGAATTGAAGCCACATTTGAATGTTGAAAGGACAACAGAGATGATCTTCTCCGGGATGATCGGTTCGTCGGTTCTTTTTGGAGTGGAGAAGTCAACTCCCACACTAGATAAATCTATTAATGCCTTAATTGATTACCTGAATGAAATACGGTTGAAGGAATCGATAGCTGGTTGACATCTTTTTAGTTGATCCTTTTTACTTTTTAAGTTTTTCTTTCTCGTATAAGTAGATTTAACGGAATTGATATCCTAATTATTGGAGACTAATAGCACTAGCAAATGTCTCAAAAGATTGGAGATTAACATGTCACTGAAAACAAGGGATGATTATATAAAAGCTATTCAAGGGCTTCGACCAAACATCTATAAGTTTGGAGAACTGATCGAGGATGTAACCACACATCCAGCAACCCGGAGAACCATCGAGAGTCATGCCTTGAGTTTTGATGCTTCTCATGATCCAAAGCTATCTTATATGTATACAACCACCTCGGTGTTTACAGGGAAAAAGATCCATCGATGGAATTCGATGATGCAGAGTTCGGAAGACCTCATTGGAAATATGAATCTAAAACGTCAAAATTACCGGAGGACTGGCACTTGTTCAGGCGCTGTGTGTGTGGGGTGGAATGCGCAAAACGTGTTGTGGGCAGTCACACAAGAAATTGATAGCAAGTTTGGTACTGAATATCAAAAACGTTTAGAAAAATGGATTTTGAATGCTGAAGAAAATGGACTGACAGTTGCTGGTGCACTTACCGATGCGAAGGGAGATCGCAGTCTAAAACCGTCCCAACAATCAAATCCTGATGTAAATCTACGAATAGTAAAGATTCAGGAAGATGGAATTGTTCTTCGTGGTGCAAAATTAATGATTTGTGGCACCGCTGCTTCACAGGAGATCTTCTTATTGCCAGGATCAACTTATTCTGAGGAAGATAAAGATTATGCCTTGGCATGTGTAATCCCGCGTGACATTATGGGTTTGACAATCGTGGAAGCTACACGCCCTAGCGATCTGAGAGACCTGGAAGATATGAATGCTAGTGAAGTACCCAACACTGGCATTACACAAGGATTGCTGTTATTTGATGATGTATTTGTTCCAAATGAGCGTGTATTCATGTGTGGGGAATATGAATTCACACGTCAGTTCATTCAATATTTTTCTGCCAACTACCGGGCTTGTATCGGAGCCTGTGTCGCTGGTCAGGGGGATGTAATGGTAGGTGCTTCAACACTAATGGCACGCGCGAACGGACTATCATCCAAAACATTTATGGATAAACTTGTGAATATGTCCATTAATAACCAGGTTACGTTTGGATTGGGAGTTGGGGCTTGCACATTGGGAACTAAGCACCCCTCGAGTTCATTTTTTGCTGATCCTCTTACAGCTCACACAAATAAGGTGATGGTGGCAACGTTGCCTTATGAAACGAAACGACTCACTCAGGAAATTGGAGGGGGGATTGTAGAAACTGGTTGTATGCCTTCCTCGAAGGATTTAGCTCATCCAGAATATGGTGCCTTGTTGAGTCAATACTATAAAGCCGGTGCTGGATCGGCAGAGTCACGCCTCAAAGCAGCACGGCTCTCTGAATGGTTGACGATAGGTGGCGGCGTTCCAGGCTGTATGCATGGTGGTGGTTCACCTGATGGGGCAAAACTGACAGTCAGATTTGCAACCCCATTTGAGGAATATGTAGACTATGCTAGAAATATCATGGATATTAAGGAAGAGATACCTGAGCCCCCTAAGAAGAAATAAATATCTTGGAGATTAGGCAATGCAACTAAAACTAAAAGTAGCTCTTGTGACCGGGGGGGCAGCAGGAATTGGGAAAGCCACGGTGAAAAGGTTTGTAACAGAAGGGGCAAAGGTGGCCTTTTGTGATATCAATGAAGAACAGGGGTTGGCATTATTGCATGAAATCGGACCTGAACACGATTTTCAGAAAGTCAATGTAACCAACCGTCAAGCTGTTCAGGAATGGGTGGAAAGTGTCGCGCAAAAATATGATCGAATTGATATCCTCGTCAATAACGCCGGTATTCTCCGGGATGGTGTTCTTGTAAAGGTCAAGAACGGAGAATTGGTAAAGCAGATGTCAGAGGATGCCTTTGATTCGGTAGTGGCTGTAAATCTGAAAGGAGTTTTTAATTGTACCCAGGCGGTAGCGCCTTACATGATCAAGCAAGCCGGTGGGGTAATTTTAAATGCTTCTTCTGTAGTAGGTTTGGATGGAAATTATGGACAAACAAATTATATAGCGACAAAAGCTGGCGTGGTTGGGATGACCAGGGTGTGGGCACGTGAACTGGGGGGTAATAACATCCGGGTCAACGCAGTCGCCCCAGGCTTGGTATTAACAGAAATGTTGCTTTCCATGCCTGAAGAAGCGCTCGAATCTTTGAAGCAAAAACCTCCACTCAAGCGAATTGGAACACCTGAAGAGGTTGCAAACCTCTACCTGTTCCTTGCGTCTGATGAAGCAAGCTATATTTCCGGTGAAGTGATACGAATTGATGGCGGCATGGTAATTGGCACATAAGATTTAGAGTAATGTGACTTCCCAGATCATGATAATTATGGATGGTACATGAACCGATGATGCAGACAAATCCAGAAGCGCTTGGTTTCTCTTCAGAACGCTTATTACGAATCCATAACCTCATGAACCGTTATGTGGAGAGCGGAAAATTGGCTGGGGTAGTGACCTGTATAGCGCGGCGAGGTCAGATAGTGCATCTGGAAACATTTGGGTATCAGAATCTTGAAACAAAAACCCCTATGTCGCTGGATTCGGTCTTCCGTTTGTATTCCATGACCAAACCAATAACTACTTTGGCATTGATGATGTTATACGAAGAATCGTTATTCAACTTAACTGATGCAGTCAGCCAATACATTCCTGCCTTCAAAGGTGTGAAAGTCTGGGGTACAGCCGATAGATTGGAATCTCCGGTTCGCCCCATGACGGTTCAGGATTTGTTGCGCCATTCAGCCGGGTTGAGCTACGGAGGGTATGCAGACACACATTCTCCCGTGGATAAGTTGTATGATGAAGCGGATCTTTTTAATCCCAAAATAACAAATGAAGAAATGACTACCCGTATTGCCAGCTTGCCTCTCATGTTCCATCCAGGTACAAAGTGGCATTACAGCGTAGCAACGGATGTAATCGGGCGACTGGTCGAGGTACTATCTGGAAAGTCTCTGGCTGATTTTATGCAGGAAAAACTCTTTTCTCCGTTGGGGATGGTTGATACAGCATTTTCTATTGACCCGTCCAAGTTGGAGCGTTTTTGCACCCTCTATGGGAAAACCCCAGGCAGTGATTTTGGTATTCTCGAGTTGCCAGGATCCAGCATATACCTGCCGCCCGTGGCATTACATTCAGGGGGAAGTGGTTTGGTGTCCACCACTTCGGATTACCTGAAATTTGCCCAATTAATATTAAACAAAGGGGAGTTGAATGGTGTAAGACTGCTCGGACCCAAAACTATTGAGTTAATGACTTGCAACCACCTGCCATCGAACCTTCTTCCCATTTCTTTTGAAGGTACAGAACCGATGTTGGGAATGGGATTCGGTTTGGGATTTAGCGTGATGCTGGATGTGGCCCAAACCGGTGTGATGGGTTCGACAGGTGATATCGGCTGGGGCGGGTATGCAGAGACTTTTTTTTGGATTGATCCTAGTGAAGAGCTGATTGCAATTTTGATGACCCAATACTTGCCATCTCAGACGTACCCGATCCGCAAAGAGTTTAGAACAGCTGTTTATCAGGCATTAGAGAACTAATTTGAAAACTGAACATGAAACACCTTACAGTTTTATTGAAGTTCAAAACTGAGAAGGTGATACGAACGAAGATAGGTGGATTCTTGTGATTATTCACAATTGTCTCAATGTTCAAACAAATTTTGGAGGAGGAATAAATGATCGATTTTACTTTTACTGAGGAACAAGAGCTGTTCCGCAAAGCTGCAAGGGAGTTTGCAGAGACAAAGATCGCTCCGCAAGTTCAAAATATGGAAAAAACTAACCGCGGTTGGGATGAAGTGGTAAAGGAACTGGCTGAGGCTGAAATGTTCGCTGTAACCATCCCTGTGGAATATGGCGGATTGGGAATGGGCTATGTTGCCCGAATGATAGCCACTGAGGAGATTGCCCGTATTTCGGTCGCAACTGCCATGATGTATCAGGTTTTTGGCCTTGGATTTGAACCGTTCATAAAATTTGGCACTGAAGAGCAGAAAAAGAAGTACCTACCAAAATTTGCAACAGGGGAACAATTAGCAACAGTTGCAGTAACAGAACCATCTGGTGGATCTGATCCAAAGGGATGCAGCACGAGGTACAAAAAAATGAACGGCTCCTATATCCTGAATGGCCGGAAATGTTTTATTACCAACTCACACATCGCCGATGCCCAGGTTATTTTGGCTGTTGATGAGGAAAATCCTGAAGCCTTTACCACCTTTATTGTCGAAAAAGGTATGGAAGGTTTTAAACCCACCCATGAAGAACATAAAGTCGGAATGAGGGGCTGCAATACCGGTGAAATCGAAATGAAAAATGTTTCGGTACCAGCAGAGAATGTGATCGGTGGGGAGGGAAAAGGATTAAAAGTAGCTATGGCTTGTATTGGTGATGTAGGTCGTGGTGGGATGGTTGGAATTGCTATGGGACTGCAGCAAGCTTGTTTGGAGGCAGCAGTCAAGTTTTCTAACGAACGTATTCTCTATAACAAACCGATCAGCAATTTACAGACAATCCAGAACAAGATTGCAGAGATGAAAATTGATCTCGAGGCTGGACGTCTGTTAGGCTATCGTGCTGCTGCTATGCAGGATAAAGGCGGGCGCACCAGTAATGAATTTGCCGTTGCAAAATATTTCACAACTGAGGCAGTTCAGAAAGCTGCCAAAATGGCAGTGGATATCCACGGTGGTTATGGTTGTATGGAAGAATTTCCTGTAACCCGTTATTTGCGGGATTCGTTTGTAGTTGGCCCATCTGCAGGTACTTCAGATATCATGAAAGTCATCATAGCACGATGGGCACTTTCATAGACAAAATTAGATTATTCAATTTAAGAAAATATGTAGGGAATATTGATATTGAATATCATCGTATGCGTCAAGGCTGTTCCAGACCCTCGTGTCGCTGACAAACTCAAGATTGATCCTGTTACAAAATCATTACCTCGCTTGGATATTCCACTAGTCATAAACTCACTGGACAGCCATGCCTTAGAGGCTGCGCTTCAGTTAAAGAAGAAGTACGAGACTCAAATCACCATCTTGTGTATGGGTCCACCTCTGGCTGGGAATGTTGTTAGAGAATGTCTGGCCTTGGGGGCCGATAAAGGCATCCTGTTAACCGATCGTGCTTTTGCAGGAGCGGATGCTTTTGCAACAGCATATACACTTGCAAAAGCAATTGAAAAGAATGGTCCTGTGGATGTTGTCTTCTGTGGGATGGCCAGCAGTGATGGAGCTACGGAATGGGTCGGCCCTGAAATTGCTACATTCTTGGGTCTACCTGTAGTAACTATGGTAAGAGAAATTGTTGAAGATCAGGGACTTGATTGGATTGTAAATGCTGATTTCCAAGGTGGATACAGGAAGGTTAAGCTCAAATTACCGGCAGTCCTTACAGTGACCAGAAAAATAAATCAACCGAAAGCCCTCAGTTTCTCAGGCATCATTAAAGCCCGTAGCAAAGAAATCACGGAATGGAATCGCGAGAAGTTGGATATTCCTGCAGACCGGGTAGGCTTGAAAGGCTCACCAACTCACGTGACAGACATGACAGATTTGGATAGTCGTCGAGAGGTTGAAATTTTAGAGGGATCCTTGCAGGAAAAAGTTGAACGACTTGTTCAAATCCTGTGTGACGCAGGAGCGGTTTAATGGTTGATGAAAGAATATCTGTATTTGTAATTGCTGAACAAAGTGATGGGGGGATTCAGGCTGTATCCTTGCAACTCATAGGAAAAGCTCATGAGCTGGCCGATGAGCTTGATTCTAAAGTCGGGGCAATCCTCTTAGGGAATAAACTTTCAAATGTTGCCCAGAGGTTAATCGAGGCAGGTGCGACCCAGGTTTTCCTGGGTGATGCGGATATTTTAGCTCCGTACCAGGCGGAACTCTACACCGAAATAATTGTAAAACTGGTAGATGAATACCGCCCTGAAATTTTGTTAATTGGTTCTACTTTTATGGGTAGGGAGCTGGCTCCCCTGATCGCTGCCAGGCTGGAAACTGGTTTAACAGCCCATTGTATTGAACTGGAAATCAATCCTGAAGGTTTCTTGGAACAACGGATTCCCGCTTATGGCGGTATGATAACCATTATTTGTCCTGAAAAGCGCCCTCAGATGGCAACCGTGGCGAATGGCGTATTTTCAAAACCGTTATTGGATTCATCCCGAACGGGTGAGATCATTTCAGTGGATATACCTGAAGACTTTCCGTTACGCACACTGACTCTGGAGATTGTAAAAGAAGAGGTGAGTGGGATTTCTTTAGAATCCGCACCGGTTATTGTCGCCGGAGGGGCTGGAAGCGGAGATCAGGATGGATGGCAGCAAATTGCAGAGTTGGCAACCATTTTGAACGCGGGTTTTGGTTCAACTCGCCCTGCGGTTGATGCTGGTTGGGCAGAATTGGAAACCATGATTGGACAAAGCGGAAAAATGGTAAACCCTGAACTCTATGTTGGGATTGGTATTTCAGGTGAATTGCAACATATGGTGGGTATTGTTGGGGCAAAAACAATGATCGCCATAAACAATGACACCAAGGCACCCATCTTTGAGCAAGTGGATTATGGCATCGTTGAAGATTGCCGCGTTTTTGTGCCGGCACTGGTAAAAGCGTTGAAAGAAAAGAAACCTTACCTGGGGAGGACAACTTTATGAACTTTGACCGGTTAATTAATCCGCGCTCAATTGCAGTATTCGGTGGGGCGCAGGCAATTGAATTGATTCGTCAATGTGACATCCTTGGATACGACGGGGAGATTTTCCCCGTCCATCCCAGCAAGGCGGAAATCATGGGACGAAAGGTTTATCGCTCGGTAGCGGATTTGCCAATGAGTCCCGATGCCGCGTATGTAGGCGTCAACCGACAATTAACCATAGACATCATACGAGACCTAGCTGGACGGAGTGCTGGTGGAGCGATCTGTTATGCCACAGGCTTTACAGAGGCAGGTGAGGAAGGTTCCAAGCTTCAGAGGCAGTTACTGGAAGCCTCGGGAGATATGCCATTGATTGGTCCGAACTGCTATGGGCTGATAAACTTTGTCAGCGGCGCGACGCTATGGCCCGATCAACAGGGAGGTACTCGGGTAGACAGAGGTGTGGCCATAATTACCATGTCTTCCAATGTGGGATTCAATCTCACCATGCAGCGCCGTGGATTGCCCATCGCTTTTATTATGTCTCTGGGCAACAGATTAAAATTCGATCTCCATGATGCGATACATGCGCTTGCTGGGCAGGAACAGGTCACAGCGATCGGTCTATATCTGGAAACGATGCCCGCCCCGAAAGCATTTGAAGAAGCGGTCAACTTTGCGAGAAATCTTGGCAAGCCAGTAGTCGCGGTCAAAACTGGTCGCTCCGAAGTCGCCCAGAAAATGGTTGTGTCCCATACTGCCTCATTGGCTGGTTCAGACGTACTGGTGAGTGCACTATTTGAGAGATTAGGTGTGGCACGCGTAGATTCATTGGAAGCGCTGATAGAAGGGCTAAAGGTGCTGCACGTTCTTGGTCCATTAAAGGGTGGTCGTATCGGAGCCATGAGTACTTCGGGCGGCGATCTAACTCTGCTTGCCGATGCGCTTGGTCCGGGTCTATCCATGCCACCATTGACTGAAAAGGTATCTATAGATCTTCGTAAATCGATCCATGAAAGGGTAATAGCGGCCAATCCTTTTGATTACCAGATGTTCACCTGGGATGACGAAGAGCAAAATGCTGAGAATTTCACTAGCTTTTTAACAGAAGAATTCGATGTTTCACTGTGTTTGCTAGATTACCCAAGAGAAGATCGTTGTGACCAGTCAACCTGGAATGGTGCAGAAAGAGGTTTTGTGCGGGCAGTAAAGAAGACCGGTACTAAAGGAGCGGTATTGGCAACCTTCTCTGATACGGTTTCTGAGTCTGTTGCAACACGATTAATGAAAGATGGAGTTGCACTGCTTGCAGGTATTGATACCGGAGTCGCCGGCATCCAGGCGGCGGTTGACGTAGGTGCTGCTTGGAGCCAACCTCCCAGCCTGCCCTTACTCGCAAAATCTGATCAGGATTTGGATGATCCCGTTATAACGTTAAACGAAGCTGAGTCCAAAAATCTCCTTTCCAGGTGTGCCATTCCAGTCCCTTCAGGGCGTGTTGTTCAAAACGTTGGAGAGGCGGTTGCTGTAGCCATAGAGTTGGGTTTTCCGATCGTCATCAAGGCTCTGGGTGTTGCACACAAAACCGATGTTGGCGGGGTTAGACTCAACCTTGTTAGTGCAGAAGAAGTATCATCTGCAATGCAGGAACTTTCATTTCTATCCAATTCTTATCTGGTTGAGAAAATGGTTACCGGAGTCGTAGCTGAGTTGATTATTGGTGTGACCCGTGATGAGCATTTCGGCCCGTATCTATTGGTTGGAGGCGGAGGAGTTTTAGTTGAGATAATGAAAGATACTCAGTCTATTCTTCTGCCGACTACCAGAGATAAAGTATTGAAAGTATTGGGGCAACTTAAGTGTGCTCCTTTATTAAATGGATTCCGTGGAGCTCCACTTGCTGATCTGAATGCAGCTGCGAATGCCATCATGGCTGTAGCAGAAATTGTGATTAATAACCCCTCCTCCATCATAGAGCTGGATATCAACCCTTTATTAATCCTGGCTAAAGGACAGGGAGTGGTTGCTGCCGATGCACTTATCAGGCTGAATGCGAATACAATTAACCAGATCATGCACCAATAACGGACTTTCATTAGATAAGGACCCACGAAAATGAATTTAAATAGTAAAAGTGTTGAGAAAACAATCGTCGAAAAGGCGAGGGAATGGGGGGCTTCTTTGGCAGGGATCGCAAGAATCGAAGATCTGAAAAATTCCCCTTCCTTTGAAGTCTACAGTAAAAAACCTTTCTATAGCGAATACGAGCCTGGATCACGTGATTACCATGTATTTAAGGGATTCGATTGGCATGAAGGGCACAAATCCGTGCTGGTGTGGGCACTATCACACCCGGCCTCTGAACCTGTTATGGATTGGTGGAGTTTGAAGGTCCCCGGCTTTACTCCCGGCAACCGTGTGCTGAGAGATTTGTCCAAAAACTTGCGAACCTGGCTGGGCGAAGAACTTGGCATCAATGCCCTCTCACTTCCATACCAAATCGAGTATGGTGGAACTTTCCTGAAGGATTCGGGGCATTTAGCCGGCTTGGGCGTGATCGGAAAAAACAATCTTTTGATCACGCCAGAATTTGGTCCACGTGTCAGGTTACGGGGGATCTTTATGGAAGCAGAATTGGAACCAACTGGTCCCATTGACTTTGATCCTTGCAATGACTGCCCCATGCCCTGTCACAAAGCCTGCCCGAGAGATGCATTCCGGACTGGTTCTTTTGGGAGACCATATTGCAAGGAAGAAAACGACGAACGTTACACCAAGGAGGAAATGCTAGATGGTTCAATTATGGGGATCGATGAACCCAGCCTGGTCATGAAACCTTGCCGGAAATGTGAACTTGCCTGCCCGGTTGGGCGAGTAAGTTCCCATTGAATAAAAAGGAAATGGTCGAGATAAAGCAAGAGTCTGATGATAGTTCCTTTAACCCCTCTTGAATTCAGGCAACGGGCTGTTCAATTATATGGATCTAAAATTGGGATTGTGGATGAATTTAAAAGGTTCACATATGCAGAATATGATCAACGTATAAATCGTTTTGCAAATGTGCTCGTGAAATTAGGGTTAAAAAAAGGAAATGTAGTTTCATTTCTAACTTATAATTCTCATCAATTGCTTGAGGCTTATTACGCAGTTCCTCAAATTAATGGTGTGTTAAATCCGATCAATATTCGGCTGTCTCCACCTGAAATTGAATACATTGTCAACCATGCTGACGCTAAGGTTCTGTGCTTTCACCAGGATTTTATTGATGTCATAGAACAAATAAGACCATATCTGGTGAATATAAAGCATTTCATAATTCTGGAGTCAACCAATGAATATAAATGGGCACAAGATTATGAGAGCTTGTTAGCGACCGCCAATCCCTTAGCCGAGATCGATCTTTCAACAATTGACGAAAATGCAGTTGTAGAGCTCTTTTATACCTCGGGTACTACCGGTCATCCCAAAGGTGTTGAAATAACTAATCGGAGTTTGTATTTGCACACTTTGAATGCAATCATCGGTTTTCAAGTATCCGATGAAGATGCTCTACTTCATGTTGTACCCTTATTCCATGTTAATGGCTGGGGCACTCCGCAGTTCCTAACAGCGGTTGGTGGCAAGCATGTAATGTTGAGAAAAGTTGATTTTGGTGACATGCTCCGTTTGATAGAGCAGGAGGGCATTACCAGGATTCTTGGAGTTCCTACGATATTTAATGGTCTATTGTCACATCCTGATTTAAAAAAATATGATCTAAGCTCTTTAAAGGAAGTGATCATTGGTGGAGCTGCTTCCTCTTTGTCTTTGATAGAAAAACTTGAAACAGTACTTGGATGCAAAGCGATTGTAGGTTACGGTCTTACAGAGACTTCTCCATTTGCGGTTATTGCCAGACCGAAACCACATTTAAAGGAAGACAATAAAATACGGTTAGCTACACAAACAAAAACCGGGTTGCCGATCGTGGGAGTCCAATTGCGGGTAGTAGATGAATCCGGGAACAATGTACCTGCAGATGAAAAAACCATCGGAGAGATCGTATTTCGCAGCAACACCGTTATGAAAGGGTATCGAAAAGATCTGATCGCTACACAAGAAGTTATTAAAGATGGCTGGTTTCATTCTGGAGACATGGCTACTGTTGATGGTGAAGGATATATCACCATCGTCGATAGGAAGAAAGATATTATCATCTCTGGTGGAGAAAACATCTCTTCTGTAGAAGTGGAAAAGATCATCCAGAATTTTCCAAAAGTGTTTGAAACAGTAGTGATCGGTGTGCCTGATGATAAATGGGGTGAAGTACCTAAAGCTCTAGTTGTGTTAAAACCAGGAATGGAATCCACTGAAAAAGAGATCCTGATGTTTGTACGAAAGCATCTGGCAGGTTATAAAGTACCCAAGTCTGTTGAATTTTTAAGTGAACTACCCAAAGGGGGGACCGGGAAAATTCTCAAAAAAGACTTGCGTGAACCCTATTGGAAAAATTTAGGTAAAAGAGTTCATTAGAAAGCATTATTAGTATTAAAGCTCAGAAAATCAGCACCAAAAAGAAACCTGGTGAATTGCTTGAAAAAAATCAGAGCCAAATAGAATGAAAACGATTAAAGAAAAAGTTGATGTTCCAATCGCATAGGGAGGTATGGCAGGACATCTAGCTGCGATCCTGGCTGCCAGGTCTGGAGTGGCCTCATCAATAATTGAAGCAGGGACAATGTTGGTCGGCGCAATGACTAGAGGTGGTGTTTATAAGTCCGACCATTTCTTCAATAAAAAAAGGTCCAGTCGTACTGGGAATTCCAAAGGAGCTTTATACACAACCAAAAGGGATCGAAGGGCTTGAGGCTTCCGATTACAGAAAAAGAAGTCCCAAGGAACCATCTGGATATTACATTTATTAAAACAGGTCGATATTTGCAACCGTAGCCGAACAAGAAGCTTTGGAAAGAACCTGCCCTTTTTATTTGTTCTATTTGTTTAGTTTGTCCCACAGATAAAAGACCATAGAGTGGGTTGGATAATGAGACAGCCTGTGTTGCTTCAGGGGCAGGTGAGGTTCAAAGAAAAACTTAAGGTTTAGAGTTACGTCAAGAACCTGATCAATTGATCCCATGAAAGAAATTAATTTTCTGTATGTTGTCTTGACTCCCATTAATTATAAATAATACGGATGGAGATTGTCCCTAAACAACCGACGATTTACTAGAACAAACCCATTGGTCAAAGTGTAGCAACCTTTGCAGGTTCTTTGAAATGATGGGTTGATCAATGTTCGAATACAACTCCCAAATTTCAGTGTGCCAAGCAGAGCATCCTGCCATTATGGGTTTTAATGGTCGGAGTGACTTCAGAACAATAAATCTGTCGTTGCAGTAAACCTTGGCATTACTATTAATGTCAGTGTAGGAAGCGCCTGTTTCCATCGAAATGTTTTATAAAAAGTATCCCTTTCAGCCAGTAAGCCAACCTTCCATTTGTGTTCCGACAGCCAACCTTAATTGGAGGTAGATGACTCTTACCTTATATAAGAACACCATTGTCCTCTAAATGCAAGCGCGAATTGTGAATAGAGGTATATGACCAAATAGCTATCTGGCAGTTCGGTAGTAGACTTACCATTGTTCATATCAGTGATTTTTTTTGAGTTGTCTGTCGTTCCACAAGAATTGTGGGGGTAACAATCCGGCTTGGGGTGTTTTCACCGCCCATCAAGCGGAACAAAAGGTTAACAGCTTCATGCCCCATTTCGATGGCTGGTTGGCGAATGGTCGTAAGTTTTCGGGTGTTTGCATCTGGGATGTCATCAAAACCAACCAGTGAAAGATCCCCTGGAATGTCCACATCGTTTTCAGAAGCCCATTCCATGATGCCAAGAGCCATGCGATCATTTAGCGCAAAAACAGCAGAAAGCTGAGTCGTGATCAACCTTGGGGCAATTCTACACCCGGACTGGCTTGTCATATCTCCAAAGAAAATTGGCATCTCTGCTGCACTTGCACTGGATTGTTTAAAGATACTTTCAAAACCTCGCAAACGTTCGTCAAATGCGGAGGGACGTGGATCTGCGCTGACGATACCGATCCGCCTGTGCCCGAGTGAGAGAAGATGTTCTGCAGCAATTTGCCCTCCCTGGTAGTCATCTGCGTAGACTGAATAGCAGGGTGAAATTCCAGCCGGATACCCAAGAATTACCCAGGGCTTATCATTTTGGGACAGTTTCCGGTGAAGTTCATGTTGGCGGCTTTCTTGGGTTTCCATAACAATCACGCCATCAAAATAATTGGCACGAAAAAGCCGCTCATATGAACTGGCTGGATCGTGTTCTTTTTCTGCTGTAGCCAACAATAGATTGTAGTTTTGTTTGTTCAGGGCTTGTTCGATCCCATGGATATTGCCCAATAAATGCGGGTCACTGAATAATTGTTCTGGGCTGTATGGGACAAGCAAACCGATTATACCTGTTCGGCCTCCAGTCAGGCTGCGAGCTGCCAGGCTCGGGACGTAATCAAGACTTTGAGCTGCATCCCATACCTTCTGGTGGGTGGTTGCGCTTATCCCGTTCTTATTGGAGAGAGCTTTGGAGACAGTACTGATCGAAACACCGGCTTTTTCAGCAACATGATAGATGGTTATTCTTTTTGTCATGAGGATTTCCAATAATCCATGAAAAGCGTTTTCCATAATTATATAATATTTTTTTGATTAAATATTAACAAATTGGCTGATAAATTCATTTATTTGGTAACATATCCTCTTTTTTTTGTATTCCGAGGTTATTACAGGTGTAGATGGTTGAAATCATTGATGCGTAGCTGCAAAATAAATCGAAGATCGAATGTTGACAAAGAATTTCGTTTATGCAATAATATTGTCATTGAAAGCGTTTTCCAAATTATATCTACAAATTAGAAGAGGAGATGGGAACATGAACAAATCGTTGAAACTATTTGTTGTGTTTGTAGCGCTTGCTTGCTTGTTGGTTGCCTGTGGAGGCAAAAGTGCTGCACCGACCACGATCGTGGGGACATACACGGTTGCCGGGACAAATCCCGACAAGAGTGAATATAAAGGCACCTTGGATGTGACTGCATCTGGGGAGGCTTACACCTGGAGTTGGAATGGCGGTGAATATAAGGGTGTCGGATTGCAGCAGGGAAATGTGGTCTCAGTCGGCTGGGGCGGAGATGAGTGTTACGTCGTTTCGTATTTAATTGGAGATGATGGAATCTTGACTGGCAAATGGACGGATATGGCTTTATCAGGCATTGGCGCTGATGTTGCCACGCCCACAGAAAATATGGGAGAAGGAATAGAAGGACTTTATAACGCTGTTGGAACAAATCCTGATGGTAGTGAGTATGGGTGCAGCCTGCAAGTCACCAAAAAAGGGGATGTCTACGAATGGTATTGGTTCAGCTGCGGAGAATATACGGGTGTTGGTATCCAGGATGGAAAAGTTGTGTCAGTATCCTATGGTAGCGAAAATTGCAGTGCAATTTCCTATCATGTCGAAGATGATGGCTCCCTTAATGCAACTTGGGCATATGTAGGTGGGACTGATCTGGGCACCGAAGTCGATAAGCGTTAATAATACTGGACGCTCTCCAGGACGAGAGCGAAGAATATTAACATTAACGATGTAGTAAACAATCACAGCGAGATGCACTCAAATGGGCTTGAGGGCTAATATCCCAAGCCCATTTGGAACAATGATTCTGCCCTGCTCAGGAAATAAGAATATGTCCCTATTCCATTTTAGAAAATTTGCGATTCTTATATCAATCTTCTTGCTGACGGTGAGTGCTTGCGGTAAAGCTACTAGTGAACAAAATGGCTTTGTCAACCTCGAAGGCAATTACAACATTGCAGGGAAGAATCCGGATGGCAGCAACTATGGCTGTATTTTAAGTGTGGTTCCCAATGGTGAAGTTTACAAGTGGTACTGGTCTTCTTGTGGGGATTATGAGGGTATCGGTATCCAACAAGGCAATGTAGTATCTGTCGCGTGGGGTTCTCCTGATTGTACGGTTGTGTCCTATGATATCCAGGAAGATGGGACATTAAAGGCGAAATGGACACCGATTAACTATACAAGTTTTGGTTCTGAGATGGTCATTCCAAACATTAAGAATGGGCCTTTGGAAGGTTCCTATAAGGTCTCCGGCACAAACCCGGATGGAAGCAAATACGATGGGGCATTGGAAGTGACCGCTGAAGGTGATGTTTACCGTTGGGCGTGGAATACAGGCAATGAAATCCTGGGGGTTGGCATCCAACGCGATAACATTGTCTCTGTTGCTTATGGAAGTGCAGGTTGCAGCATTGTATCGTACTTGATTCACACGGATAAATCTCTCGAAGCCCTGTGGGCTTATGTTGGGACCTCTGAAACCGGGTCTGAATCTGTAACACCTTTTAGCTCCGAGGTAACCATCAATACAGAACAAGTGAACAACCAGGAAGCGGGTGAAATTGGGCAGCAATTGAGTGATGCCCCGGTAAGACCGAGTGCAGGTTGCGGCAAAGAATCACCTAACTTTCCTGGAGCGACTTCGACAATGCCGATCGTTGTGAACGTATTGGACCGAATCTATTTGTTGCATCTTCCCACCGATTATGATCAAAACAAACCCACCAGCCTGGTGCTGAATTTCCATGGATACACGGATTCGGCAGGGGGGATGGAATCCGGTACTGGTATGAGTTACCATGCAGACAAATATGGTTATATCGTAGTTTACCCACAGGCCACCCATTTCACCAGCAAATCCGGACTGATCACTTCATGGAACGACCTGACATGCAATGCATCACCAGGACCTGCAGGCCCCATTTGTTCAGAAGATGCAGCCAGTTATGCATTTCCAACCGATTGTGGCCCAGATGTTTCAAAAGAATGCAATTGGTGCACCTGCAATGATGACCTGGGTTATGTCAACCTAATGCTGGATGAGTTGGAGGCTGATCTGTGCGTGGATCTTAATCGCGTCTATGCCACCGGCATGAGCAACGGGGGGATGTTTGTTCACCGCCTGGGCTGTGATGTGGCTGACCGGTTTGCTGCCATCGTACCTGTTTCAGGCACATTGGCCAGAGGATTCAACTGTGCCCCGGATACAGCCGATCCGATCTCCATCATGAATATTCATGGTCGGGATGATAATTATGTGGATGTGACAGGAAAAGAATCCACGGACGGCTATTTCTATACCGCTATCGATGATGTAATGGCTCTCTGGGCAAGCTCTTCTTCTCAAAATTGCGATGAAAACGTAACACCATATCCGACCATAGCCGATGGGATTAGAGGCATGAAATGTACTCAAAATGATAACTGTGCCACCGGTTCAGAAATAGTATCCTGCTGGTGGGATGCAGGCCATGCCTGGCCAGGAGGAGTTACTCAATGGGGGGATGACATGATCTGGGATTTCTTCTTGAGAAATGCCAAAAATATAAAACCTTAATAGCGAATTCTATTTTGGAGGCCAACATGTTTGTTTCAAAAGTTTATAAGCTCTCGACAACCCTAATCATTATTAGCATACTTTTGACTGCCTGTGGAGGTGGTGCCGCGAGTACAGAGCCAACCTCCCAGGTTCCACAAGGTCCAGCCCCTATGGTTATGACGGTATGGGGCAGCCAGTTGGACCCGGAAGTGTATCAAGCCCGGCTGGATCTGTTTACGAAAGCAAACCCACATATTCCAGTCGAACTGCTCTACATTCCCAGCGACTATACAATGAAGGTGCAAACCATGATCGCCGGAGGCACAGCTCCGTGCATCATGCAACTTGCGGAAGATATTCACGAGTATTCCAGCAAAGGGCAGATCATACCTCTGGACACATATATTGAAAATAATACTGTCGACTTAAAAACCCGTTATGGAACCAGCGGTGGATTAGTCGAGTCGTATACATATAAGGGAAACCTCTATGCAATGCCAGATCGCGGTGGAGCTCTGATCCTGTATTACAACAAAGATATGTTCGACCAGGCAGGTTTGGATTATCCTTCCCAAGATTGGACATGGGATGATTTTCTTAATGCTGCCCAAGCAACTACTGTCCGGAATGGGGATATCGTAGATGTGTATGGATTTGGGGCTGGTGATTGGTGGCCCTGGTGGATGAGCTTCATATATATGAACGGAGGAGTCATCCTGGATGGATCCGGTCAACCTGCGGTTAATTCTCCGGAAGCTGTTGAAGCAATGCAGTTTTACAATGATCTTGTCTATAAGTATAAAGTTGCCCCATCACCTGAGGATTACGCAAATATGGGACAGACAAGCCCTGACCCGTTATTTGCACAGGGTAAGTTAGCCATGAGCATGACCGGTTTCTGGGCAGTGAATGGATTATCTCATGTAAAGGGATTGAACTGGGATATTGCGCCTCTTTTCTCGAAAGTTAAACCTGCCACGGTTCTATTCGGGAGTGGATTGGCGATCACAAAGGAATGTCCAACCCCGGATGAGGCTTTCAAGGTCATTGAATTCCTTACCAGCCTGGAAGGTCAGATGCCAATAGTTGAAATGAAACAGGATGCACCGGCAAATTTCGAACTGCTGAGCAGTGACACATTCCTCCAGACAGCCTGGGCTGGCGATCACACGGTCAATCTGCAGGCATTGGTTGATTCTGTGGGAATGGCCTTTCCTCTGCCGTTGACTCCTCATTGGAACGAAATGTTGACCATCCTTGGTGATAACCTCTCAGAGGTTTTCATGAATACAAAGGATGTTCAAGGCACCATGGATACCATCCAGCAACAACTCGAAGATCTGTTTTCGCAATAAGGCGAAATAAATCGAGGTGGGCATACTTTTACACCTCACCTCGATTTATTTAACTGGTATGAAGAGAATATTATCGCCTGCGACTGGCTGGTTTGGATTAAAAATATCAGGATTGATACTTTTGATGATGACTGGCTGCGCAAAACCTACAGAATCAACCTCCCGGGAAGAGATCACCGTCAAGCCGGCAGAAACCTACCAGGTGATCGAAGGATTTGGCGCGTCAGGTGCCTGGTGGGCACAGGATGTGGGTGGATGGGAAGATGATAAGCGTGATCAGATTGTCCGGTTACTTTTTAATCCCCAGACCGGGATAAGTCTTTCCATCTACCGTTATAACATCGGTGGAGGGGATGGAGAAAATATTCAAGATCCCTGGCGTAAAACCGAAACATTCGAAGTGTCGCCTGGTGAATATGATTGGAGCCGGGATGCCAATGCCATTTGGGTCATGAAAGCCGCACAATCCGAAGGTGTTAGACAATTTGTGGCATTTGCGAACAGCCCTCCGGCACGCATGACGCTTTCCGGTTTAACCACAGGCGAAAAAGATGGAAAATCAAACCTGCCTGCTGAATCGTATGATGACTTTGCCCAATATCTGGTCGATATAGTGCATCACTTGAGGGTAGATGAGAATATTCCAGTAGGTTGGATCAGCCCGGTAAACGAGCCGCAATGGGACTGGAGTTACTTGAAAGGGCAGGAAGGTTGTCATTATGGTCCGGCTGAAGTGCTGGAAGTAACCAGAGCTTTGATCCATGCTATTGAAAAAGACAACCTGGATGTGAAAGTATCCGTGTTCGAGTCTGGCCAATGGAAAAACTCGCAGGTCTACATTGACAAACTACTCAAAGATCCCGAGGTTGCCCCATTTCTCGACCACCTTGCCATCCATTCATATTGGTCAAAAGCCGATGATAAGCGCCCGGTGATCAATTTTATCGGGCGGAATTTTCCAGGGACGCATTTATGGATGACTGAATGGACAGAGATGAAGGAAGGGCGAGATACCACAATGGAGTCAGCGCTGGTGCTGGCTAATACTGTACATGAAGACCTGACCCTGGCAAATGTCACCTCATGGCAATACTGGATCGCGGTCTCACGTTATTTCTATCGCGATGGATTGATCTATGTAAATGTAAGCGACCATTCGATCATCCAAACCAAACGATTATGGGCAATGGGAAATTTCAGCCGTTTCATTCGACCTGGCTATACCAGAGTTAGTGCAGAAACGCGGTCCGATGATCTGAATGTGACTGCTTATCAATCTCCCGATCAAACCCGGTTAGTGGTTGTGGTCATCAACAATTCGGATACGCCTGTATCTGCAAGTATTAATGGCGTTCCACCAGGATTTTCGCAAGTTGATCAGTTCGAGACTTCAAATCAATATGACCTGGAAGAAGTATATAAAGGGCAATCTGCCGATAACTATACTTTTTCACCAGAAAGTGTGACCACGCTGGTTTTTAGGCTGCCATAGGTACTAACGGCAAGGTTCTCAATTAGCCATACATTTGCCTGTCGCAAAGGATTTCATTTTTATGAAGAAACGAGAAGCGATCTGGTTTTACATCATGGTCTCCCCCTGGGTGATCGGTTTCTTGATATTCACACTTGGTCCAATGATCTATTCATTCTTCTTGAGCCTTACCAATTGGGATCTTTTTACTACCCCTCAATTCATCGGATTTAAAAACTATGTAGACCTTTTCACCAAAGATAAGATATTCTGGAAGACGCTAAGAAATACGCTCTACTACGCCATCCTGAGCGTCATCTTATGGACAATAATATCCCTTTACCTTGCAAATCTATTGAACAAACCCTTTAAGGGAATGCGAACATATCGGACCCTCCTGTATATCCCCGCCACAGTGCCTGTTGTAGCAACTGCACTTTTGTTTTCAAGGATGTTTGCACCTGATTCCGGCCTGGTAAACCGATTCCTGGCACTCTTCGGAATAAACGGGCCTCCCTGGCTTCTTCATCCTGATTGGGTGATACCAGCACTGATATTGATGTCGTTGTGGGGTGTTGGCGCTGGGGTAACTTTATTGCTGGCTGGAATGAAAGGCATCCCGACCGAGTTTTATGAGGCGGCTGCAATGGATGGAGCCAACTCACGGCAACAATTTTTCAAAATAACTCTGCCACTGCTCACCCCGGTCATATTCTTTAATCTTGTAATGGATGTCATTGGATCACTTCAGACCTTTACCCAGGTTTATATCCTGACCAGGGGGGGACCGAATAATGCCAGCCAGATGATCGTGCTTTATTTGTTTGATAACGCATTCCGTTGGTACAAAATGGGTTATGCCTCTGCAATTGCGTGGATATTGTTTGCCATCTCCCTCATCTTTACAGCCTTGATATTCAGGTCGTCCAGTTTGTGGGTTCACTATGAAAGCGAGATCAAGAAATCATGAAACTTAACTCCAAATTTCATGACAAATTTTCCACCTACGCCATCCTGACATTTTTATCTGTGTTAATGGGCGCGCCGCTTTTATATATTGTTTCAATTGCATTGGCAAGCGATGAAACCACATACATGGCAACTTTCACGCTTATCCCAAAAGAATTTCATTTTGAGAATTTTGTCAGGGTATTTCAGCTGGACCTGAATTTCTTGAAGTTCACAATTAACAGCCTGATCCTGGTTATTTTTTCCATCATCGGACAGGTCGTTTCAAGCAGCATGGTTGCTTATGGTTTTGCCCGTTTGCGTGGGCCTGGTAAGAATGTGCTATTCCTGATCTTGCTCAGCACCATGATGATCCCTGGTGAAGTGACGATGATCCCATCCTTTGTGATCTTTAAGTACCTGGGCTGGATCAACACCATGCTGCCGTTGATCATCCCAAATTTCTTCACCAATGCGTTCAACGTTTTCCTGCTGCGGCAATTCATTTCCAGAATTCCGGTTGAACTTGATGAGGCAGCCCAGATGGATGGTTTGGGTTTCTTTGGTATATTCGTGCGGATCATTCTACCCCTGATCAAACCGGCCTTGATCGCAATCGCCATCTTTACGTTTACATGGAATTGGGGCTGGTTCATGGGGCCGCTGATCTATATTAATGACGTGGATAAATCTCCTTTGGCGCTGGGTGTTCAGATCCTGAGCGCAACCAGCAGTTCCGGCCAGGTGCCTCCATGGAACCTGGTATCGGTCGGGTCATTGCTGTTGACACTGCCTATGCTGATCGTGTATTTCTTTGGTCAAAAATATTTGGATGAGTTTGGTTTGATGTCAGGTGGAAGCGTGGGTATCAAATGATATTCACCGAACCTTCGGGAAAAAGGATCCTGCACCGAATAGAAAATTATGAACAATTCAATACCCTTTAAACAAATCCATTTATTTTATGGCGGAGATTATTATCCCGAGCAATGGCCTGAATCGGTCTGGTTGGAAGATATGGTTTTGATGAAAAAAGCCGGGGTCAACCTGGTGACCCTGGGCGTATTTGCTTGGGCTCAGCTTGAGCTCCGCCCCGGTGTGTATACTTTCGATTGGTTGGATAAAATAATCTCCATGTTGCACGAGAACGAGATCGGGATCTGCCTGGCTACCGCCACAGCCTCTCCACCGCCCTGGATGGCCAAGGAGCACCCCGAAAGCCTGCCAGTTGATGCAGATGGGATTCGCTATTGGCCAGGTGGGCGTCAGGCTTATTGCCCGCATAGCGAAGCGTATCGATCCGCATCTTCAAAGCTGGTACGGCGGATGGCAGAAAGATATGGAGATCGTCCGTCGGTAAAAATATGGCATATCAATAATGAGTATGGCTGTCACACCGACGAATGTTTTTGCGACGTTTCAGCACAGGCATTTAGAGAGTGGCTGAAAGTACGTTACCAAAACATTGAAAATCTTAATGAAACCTGGTCAACCTCGTTTTGGAGTCAGCGCTATGATGATTGGGGTGAGGTCAATCCGCCACGCCGCGCTCCAACTTTTACAAACCCCACCCAGCAGCTTGATTGGCGGAGATTCTCTTCCGACAGCCTTCTCGCGCTTATGGAGAGTGAGAAAGCCATCCTTAATGAATTGACGCCAAACATTCCAGTTACAACCAATTTCCTTGGTTTTTGGAAACCAACCGATTACTGGAAATGGTCTAAAAGGGAAGATGTCATCTCCATGGATGCATATCCCGACCCAGCAGATCCATTGTCTGGAAGTGTCGCTTTTGCCATGCAAGGCGACCTGATGCGTTCCCTGGGTGGCGGCAAACCCTGGATCCTGATGGAGCAAGCTCCAAGTGCTGTTAATTGGCGAACTCAAAACGCCCCCAAGCGACCCGGCCAAATGCGATTGTGGAGTTTGCAGTCCGTTGCCCGGGGAGCGGGGGCGATCATGTTCTTCCAATGGCGTGCTTCCAAGGCTGGAGCGGAAAAATTCCACAGCGGGATGGTGCCACATGGCGGCACTGAAAGATCCCGTGTTTGGAGTGAGGTAGTAGGATTGGGTGATGAGCTGAAACGCCTGGACGTATTGATGCACTCGAAGGTCAAAGCCGAGGTAGCCATCCTGTTTGATTGGGAAAACTGGTGGGCATTGGAGCTTGATTCAAAACCTACTTTGGATATCAAACTCTACGAACAATTAACCAGGCACTTTGGATCCTTGTTTCGATCCAACACCACGACAGATTTTGTTCATCCCGGAGATGACCTGACTCCATATAAACTCATCGTTCTTCCCAATCTCTATTTGGTAGGCGCAAAAGATGCTGAAAACATCGTAAGATACGTTGAAAATGGCGGGACACTGGTTATGTCATTCTTTAGCGGCATCGTCAATGAGAACGAACATATTTGGCTGGGTGGCTACCCTGCGCCATTTCGTAGATTGTTAGGGATGTCCGTGGAGGAATTTGTTCCTCTCATTAAGGGTCAGGAAATTACATTACGGTTTTTGGATGGCAAACAGGCGATCAGTGATCTTTGGGCGGACGTAATTCAACTGGAGGGTGCTGAAGTTCTTGCCTCGTTTTCGGAGGATTATTTTGCAGGTAAACCCGCATTAACACGTCACAAATTCGGCAAAGGGACTTCGTATTATCTGGGTACCCGCCTCCCAGCAGAAGATATGCAAAAAGTTTTCGAGTTTGCCTTTCAGGATGCAGGTGTGCGCCCAACCCTGGATGTTCCTGCTGGTGTAGAGGTTATCAACCGAATAAGTGAGGAAGGAGATTTTTTCTGTATCTTGAACCATCTTCCGGATCCTGTAACAATCGACCTTAAGAATAATTGCGGTACGGATTTGTTGACAGGCCAATACTTGGAAGCATATGTGTCCATCGAGCCCTATGGAGTTCGAATCCTGGAAATGTAAACAAAGGGAAAGCCTATGGCAAGTAATGAACAAGCCTCCCAGGAAACATATACAATCTGGGAAGGGCAATACAAGCCTTTTTTCAAAGAGAATAATGTCCAAGAGTACGAGGAAGAGTGTTGGGGAACCAAATGTGTATTTAATGTAGTGGAACCAACCCTCACAGTATATAAAGCCAGAAAGAGGAATATTGGAATTGGCGTGATCATTCTACCAGGTGGGGGATATACCGCCGAGGCGATCTATCCTGAAGGGCATGATGTTGCCAGATTTCTGGCTGGTCAAGGTGTTACCGCAGCAGTGCTGAAATACAGGCTACCCAATCCAGAAACATCGGATCAGCCCCATCTGGTACCCCTTTCAGATGCCAGAAGGGCAATTAAATTACTCAGGCAACAGGCCGAAAAGTATGGAATTGATAAGGATCATATTGGCGTAATTGGTTTTTCAGCCGGCAGTCACCTGGCTACGCTTGCCAGTCTTTGGAAAAGCAATGATTCGGCAGAAAACCCCGATTTTTCAGGGCTGATGTATGGAACAACAAATCTCTCAGATGAAAATCTAAAATGGCTGGAGGAGAGCCTGTATTTCAGAAAATTGACCGATGAAGAACTTGCTCAAAACCGCTTGCTTGATCTGGTCACGGACGAAACACCTCCTGCGTTTTTAGTGCATGCTTGCGATGACGATGTCTGCAAGGTGGAGGAAACCACACTTTATGTTAAAAAATTAATTCTACATAAAGTACCCGTCGAAATGCATTTATTCCCCAAAGGGGGTCATGGATTTGGGTTGGGCAGGAAAGAAGATGGGACAGATCAGTGGGTGAAATTATTTGTTAACTGGCTAAAAAAAATTAATCTGTAAGTGTTTCTTTGAAATTTTTTGCCCGGTCAAAACTATTAGGTGCTTATTAATATCGATCGTCTTGCACACAGCTTGGATACTAGTTCGAAACAGAGGAATAAACCTTGGATATTTACCACCAGTTCGATCCTGGAACCGAGAAAGCTATAATCTAGGCAAAGAAAAATTAATTCTGCACATAGTAAACCAGAAATTGATTTATTATCACCTTAGTTTAGTCAAAGCAACCTCAAATTACCTTCTACAGCTATCTTACAGCTAACAGAAAAGAAGCCATAGAAAACATGGAGAAAATAGACGATTTAATCACCATATATACTATTGGATAGAGAGGATAGTACCAGATATACTGGGTAGATTGATCTAGCCCGTTCTCTTAATCAATTGGTTCGCGGTTCGAGCCCGCGGTCAGCAAATCTTGATAAGGGAAAAATTGATAATGACATTGGGTGGAATTAAATTGCAAATCAGAAATTCTTGAAGTAAAATATATTCATCGAATACGAGATGATCAATGAGTGTCAACTCGGTATAAATTTCGACACCCAGTGGACTCTCGTAAAAAACATATTTTTCTCCCGCCGAGTTCCCCCATATGTGGGCAAAAACACTCGGATTGACCAAATATTTCCATATATGGCCGGCTTTGGATGAGCTTTATTGAATGTACTTAAAATCCACCGGTGGTGACACTGTGAGGGTTCGACCCCCTCTCGCCCCATATACAGGCTAAAACTTCGGTTTTAGCCTTATTTTTCCATATTTGGGGGCATTTGGCGGGATAAAATTTTCAAATAATCCTCCGGCTGTCGAATTCTCAAAAACAACCACAAGATCTCTTTATTTAGTATACAACGAGAATCAACTTTATGGATAAGAGAGATTGCATGAGAATTTGAATTATTACATATAAGCTACCTCCTTTGAATGATATAAAGAGATCCCTTAAATACAAGCAGCCTCCCAATTGAGGAGGCTGCTATATTGTATGGACACCGGCGCACGGGCAAATGAATTCCTAGATATTGATCTGGGTGATATCAACCAGGCACATGGTGATATTCTTATTCGACAAGG
>Ga0315268_10000647_pt1 | contig 40357 bp, 37 predicted proteins | sample C1_top_MG_FD_204535 | JGI IMG/M metagenome (GOLD analysis project Ga0315268, IMG submission 204535) | Sediment microbial communities from Yellowstone Lake, YNP, Wyoming, USA - C1_top | ecosystem: Environmental > Aquatic > Freshwater > Lake > Sediment | place: USA: Wyoming | collected 2017-08-01
ATGCGCTTCTGTTTGAGCTTGATGAAGTGGCGGAAGGCTGCTGGCAGCCCGATTTGTTGGGCGAAGTGTCCCATGGGCGCCAGGAGTCCGTCCGGCGTGTACTCGTCCAGCGCCGCAATGAGATATTGGTAGGTGACACCACCAAACTCAAGGGTTCGACAGAAGTCGATTGGTAAAGTGCTGTGATCGCTCATCGGCTGTGCCCATCCTTTCGTGAGAGGTGAGCACCATTATAGCCGAAAAGCGAACAATTTTGGGGCTAGAAAACGATTTTAGCCTCTGGAACCGGGAAACTTAGGATGGAGATAAGAGAATATCTAAAAATCCTGAAAAGACGAAAATGGGTAGCCATTCTAACCACCCTGGTGACTGTCGCTGTTGTTGGTCTTGGGAGTTATCTCCAGCAGCCAATATACTCAGCCGCTGCCACGGTGCGTGTTGCCCAAGCCTCCAGTGGATCAGTAGACTATGTCGATTCCATATATGCTGAACGGCTGATAAACACCTACGTAGAGATGGCGAAGAGCCGGCTTCTCCTCGAACAGGTCATTGAAAGGCTTGATCTCCCTATTTTGCCAGGAGACTTGGCTGAGCAGATCAAATTCGAAGTATTAGCCAATACTGAGTTACTTAGAATAACTGTTGGAGATCGTCATCCTGCACGAGCCAAAGCCATTGCCGACGCGCTGGCTGCCTTACTTGTTGAACAATCAAGAACAACTCAGTATGGTAGACAATTTAGTGTCACCATGGTTGCGCCAGCGGTTCAGCCAGATACGCCCACTAGCCCGCGCACGAAACTCAACATTGCACTGGGCACTCTTGTTGGGCTGGTTGGTGGCATAGGCCTGGCCCTTTTAGTCGAGAATCTAGACCCAACACTGCATTCCGTAGACGACCTGGAGGCAGCAGCAAGAATACCAGTATGGGGGTGCATTCCCAGCTTCGCTATTCTAAGAAGGTCTCGATATGGGACAATCCCACTGGACGGCAATGGGCAGGCCCCGGCGGGCGAAGCGTTCCGTATCCTTAGAACCAATGTCTTGTCTCCTGCTTCTGGCACGCCTCCGAAGACGGTATTGATAGCGAGTGCCGAGCCGGGAGCAGGCAAATCAACGGTGTTGGCCAATTTGGCAGCGGCGATGGCTCAGACCGGGCGAAAGGTAGTTGTGGTAGATAGCGATCTCAGGCATCCCTGCTTACATCAAGTTTTTGATCTTCCCAACGAGGTGGGCCTGAGCAGTATCATCCACAACTCGAACGGGGTAGATACAGCATTGCAGGCGACGAAGATCCAGGGGGTGAGCGTCCTGACCAGTGGACCATTGTTGCCTGATCCTGCCGAGCTACTTGGTTCATCGAAGATGAAAGCCTTGGTCCAGGAACTGGCTCAAGAATCTGACATCGTTCTCTTCGATGCTCCGCCGATATTGGCCGTTGCCGATACTGCTATTCTGGCTACCATGGTGGATGGGGTTTTGCTCGTTGCCGCTCGAGACCAGGCGACAGGAAAACGTGTTCAGAGGACGCTACAACAATTGGGCAGGGTTGGAGCCAGGGTATTAGGGATCGTCTTCAACAAGGCAAAGGCGGGCGATGGAGGCTATTTGCTCTAGGGGGGTTCGGGGCGGAGCGGAGAGCTGCCCCCAGAGCAGTTGACCCCAGAGTACGTCGCCCAGTTAGAGGCGGAGCTGGCCGAGAAGACTGCGGCCCTGGCCGAACTATCGGTCTCCTACACACTGCTGGGGAAAAAAGAGCGTCAGGCATCCAATGGCCACCTCCTGGTGGCAAACTCCCACCGCAAGACCGGCAGGTGATCCGAGACCTGGTGCGGGAAGGCATGGCCCAGGGTCTCTCCCAGGAGAAGGCCTGTTGGGGGCTAGACGTCTCACCAAGTGGAGACCCTTCTCCAGCGTGGAGAAGCAATTGACCTGTGTAGCAGGGCGATTAGGAGTGATGCTCATGATAACCGGAGAAACGCGTCAGTTACAATGGGAGCTACCTGCTGCGGTGGCCGTCGCTGAGCGCGACAGACACCTCTACTTGCGGATTAAGCGGCTCATGGACATTGTTCTATCATCCATACTTCTGATGCTGCTTTCCCCATTGCTTCTCTTGATAGCTTTACTCATCAAACTGGATTCCTCCGGCCCTGTCATCTTCAGACAGACTCGCATTGGCAAGGATGGGAAGCCATTCACCATGCTTAAATTCCGCTCCATGCGGCAGGATGCGGATCCTCGGGTCCACCAAGAGCACATGCGCAGGCTGATTCGTGGGGCTGATAGCTCTGGCAACCCTGGAGGTGATGAAAGCGACGATGTTGGGGGAAGAGCTGGCAAATTGCCCAATGATGGCAGGGTGACCAGGGTAGGAAGGATTATCAGAAAGACCACCTTGGACGAGTTGCCGCAGCTCTTCAACATCCTGAAGGGTGAAATCAGTTTGGTTGGGCCACGGCCATCGCTTCCCTACGAAGTGGAAATGTTTAAAAGTTGGCACATGAGGCGACTGGAGGTGTTGCCGGGCATGGCCAGCCTTTGGGTGGTGCGCGGCCGTGCCGATATCCTGTTTGATGACCAGGTGCGCCTGGACATCGAGTACATCGAGAACCAGTCCCTCTGGCTGGATCTGAAGATTCTGCTCCAAACAGTCCCGGCTGTATTGTCAGGCCGGGGTGCTGCGTGAGGTCGACCTATGAACAAGATTGGAATTGGGATCATCGGCTGCGGCTACTGGGGCATCAACTACGTACGCATTTTCAGCGAGCTGCCAGATTCGCAGATGTTAAAGGTATGCGATTTGGCGGAAGAGCGCCTGAATTACGTTCGCCAACGTTTTCCGGCGGTAGAGACCTGCCATGCTATCCGGCAGTTGCTCCACGATCCTCGCATAGACGCGGTCGTTGTAGCAACACCTTCCTCCACTCACCACGAAATCGTCAAGGGCTGCCTCCTGAGTGATAAACACGTCCTTGTCGAGAAACCACTTGTCATGGAGGTAGCGGAAGGGGAGGAGCTAATCGCTTTAGCCCAGGAGAGGAACCAGGTCCTCATGGTAGGACACACTTTCTTGTATAATCCCGGAATCCAAAAAATGAAGCGGTGTATCTGGGATGACGATTTCGGCGAGATTTACTACCTGCATGCTACCCGAACTAACTTGGGGCCAATCAGAAAAGACGTGAACGCCCTTTGGGACCTGGTTCCTCATGACGTCTCTGTTTTTAGCTACCTGCTCGAAGCTCAGCCCACTTGGGTCACTGCGGTAGGAGCCAAGTTGCTACATAATTGCCGAGAGGATGTGGGGTTTATCACCCTGGCATACCCCAATGGTGTCCTCGGCCACATCCATGCTAGCTGGGCAGACCCCAATAAGGTCAGAGAGGTGGTAGCGGTAGGCAGCAAGAAGCGGATCGTCTTTAATGATCTCAACAACCTGGAGAGGATTCGGATCTTTGAAAAAGGGGTTTCACCTTCACAGACAGATGTGGATGGTTTTGGTGAGTTTCGGCTCCTGATGAGAGATGGCGATATCATCAGCCCCAAGGTGGAGGCCAGCGAACCGCTGAAGAACCAATGCGCCCATTTTCTGGATTGCGTTGCCAGGGGGGTAACGCCGCTTAGTGATGGCCAAAATGGGCTAGATGTCGTAAGGGTGCTGGTTGCTATTGAGGAATCGGTGAAGAGAGATGGTGCTCCCGTGGAGGTGCAAAGGCGAGCGCCCTCCTGGAGCGAACCGCTCAAGTCGTGGAGCCTCGTGACTTCTAGCAAAATCTAACCTGTACGAACAGGAGGGATCAAGGATGAAGGTGGTTCTAGGGCGCGATCCTCAGATAGGGGAAGGGGTAATCTTGGGATGTCGTCCGGGAAGAGAAATCGCACTGGCCAACACTGCTATTGGTGATTTTGCTATAATCAGGGCAAACACGGTGATCTACTGCAACGTGATAATCGGTGATAACTTGGAAACGGGGCACAACGTCATTATAAGGGAAGAGAATGTCATTGGTAAAAACTTTCGTATCTGGAACAACTCAACGGTAGATTATGGCTGTGTAATAGGCGATAATGTGCTGATACACAACACTGTTTACGTGGCGCAGTATACGACAATTGAGGACGACGTGTTTCTAGCTCCTGGTGTGATGATCGCCAACGATCCACACCCGATTTGCACGAAGTGTATGAAGGGGCCAACGATTAGAAAAGGTGCCAGGATAGGGGTTAATGCCACCTTGCTGTCCCACGTAGTCATTGGAGAGCATTCACTTATTGGTGCCGGCAGCGTCGTCACCAAAGACATCCCCGCTGGTGTGCTTGCCTATGGCAATCCAGCCAGGGTGGTCAGACCGGTTGACAGTTTGCCCTGTCCTCTTGGGACTGTCGATCATCCCTATATCGAAGGTAGGGACGTTCGCACCAGGGAGCGCCTTGGCATTCAGGTCAACAGCTTTACTTCATAACGTCTTATGGGTTCCGTTTGAGGGCGAACATGGATCAGCTTCAACAGGTGATTGCCGAGCGGCCTAAATTCCACCGCAGCGAGACGGAAATCGAGCGACCGTTCGAGCCGAGCGAAAGTCTGCGGCCCAGTCAGACGGCAAAGCGAGTGGCGACCGCGCCGAACGCCCTGACCTGCTACGGGATCGATGCGGACGTGCTTGCGTTCATTGCCGCAACGATCGGCGAGGGGAGCCGAACTCTGGAAACCGGAGCCGGATTGTCCACATTGGTGTTCGCCATCCGGCGCGCGGTTCATATCGCGGTCACGCCGTCTTGGTCTGAAATCAAGCGCATCAAGGAGTATGCCAACCAACGGGGGATCACACTTGACACGGTCCAGTTTGTTCCGGAGTCGTCCGACCACTACCTGCCTCGGTGCGCGACGGAGGCCCTCGACCTGGTTCTCCTAGACGGTAAGCACGCCTTCCCCTGGCCGATTGTCGATTGGTTCTTCACCGCCGACAAACTCCGGCGGGGTGGGGTGATGGTCATCGACGACGCGCAGATGCGTTCGGTGGAGGTTCTTGCTGAGTTCATGCGGGTCGATCCCGGTTGGCAATTGATCCACGACTTTTCTGGCAAGACCCTAGCGTTTAGGAAGAACCGCGACTCGATTCACGACGTTGCTTGGCACATGCAACCGTGGACGATCACTCCTTCTACCGAGAGCGCTTCGGGGACGAACTTCCTTCGGAGGTTGGGACGCCGGCTGAAGAAGCTGATGGCGAGGCAGGGTTAGGCGACACCATCGCTTGGTTTCGCCTAACCAGGTGCTGGTCTGCCCTGAAAGTCATCGTCTGCTAAGCGGTGCAAGTCCGGTCGTGGTAACTACCAGGAGGCCACATAGCAGGCATCCAGTGCATCTGGGCGACCGGATGTGCTGAAGCTAGGGTCTTCAGAAAATTATTTGAGCGCAAAGGAGGGCCGATGAACGTGCCTTTTGTCGATCTGAGAGCTCAGTACAAGTCACTGATCAGCGAGGTACAGCAGGCGATTGCCGCTGTCCTCGAGCGAGGTGATTTTATCCTTGGTGAAGAAGTCAGCCTGTTTGAAGAGGAGTTCGCTGTCTATTGCGGAGTGACACAGGCCATTGGTGTGGATTCTGGCACATCTGCTCTGGAGCTAGCGCTGCGAGCGTTCGATATCGGCCCTGGCGATGAAGTCATAACTGCTGCCAACACTTTTATCGCCAGTGCCTTGCCCATCTCCTACACCGGAGCCACGCCCGTTCTTGTGGATACAGATCCCCAGACGTACACGATGGATGTCTCTCTGCTAGAAAATTCGATCACTGAGCAGACGAAGGCGGTCATTCCTGTTCATCTCTACGGTCAGCCGGCTGACATGGACCCAATTATGGAGATTGCCAGGAAATATGGGTTGGTTGTGATTGAGGATGCCTGTCAGGCCCACGGCGCCAAGTACAAAGGGAAGCGTGTTGGTTCTTTGGGGCACGCGGCGGCTTTCAGCTTTTATCCGGCTAAGAACCTGGGCGCCTATGGTGATGGAGGGATGGTAGTTACTAACGACGAACGCGTGGCCAAATCCCTGCAGATGTTACGTGACTACGGACAGCGCGAGAAGTATCATCATGAGGTGCTGGGCTACAATCACCGGCTCGACACACTCCAGGCGGCTGTGCTCCGGGTCAAATTGAAGCACCTCGATGCGTGGAACGCTGCCCGTCGTCAGCATGCACAGCTTTATGGCGAACTCCTTGCTCACAGCCCGGTGGTGCTCCCTACGGAAGCAGATGCTGAGCCTGTCTACCATCTGTATGTTATACGGGTCGAACATCGAGATGCGTTGAGGGCCTACCTACGCGACAAGGGTATCGCCACGGGAATCCACTATCCCATTCCTGTCCACCTGCAACCGGCTTATCGTGATCTCGGCTACGAGAAGGGCAGCTTCTCAGTCACTGAGGAATACGCCGAGCAGGTTTTGTCCCTGCCGATGTACGCTGAACTTACACCAGGCTCGATAGAATATGTAGCCGAGGCCATCAGAGATTTTGTATCGGAATATAGAGTTGAGCCACTCGTCTCTCAACCTGTTGGCTGATGGATGTATGATGCGTAATTCCGTGACTCCTTCCATTCGCCGATTTGACAATGTATTCAGCCGGGCCTCACTCTGCGTCGCCGTGGCGATGGGGATGGTGTTGGGGTGGTTAGTTCTGGCAATAGCTCCGGCAATGCCAAGCTGGTCAAGATACAAGTTGGTACTTTTTTTGTTGATGGGACTTGTGTACCTTGGCACGCTGGTGGTAGGTGACGTTCGTAGAGTCTTGTTAGTGTGCCTCGCTCTTGCCATTCCCCTGAACCTTAGCTTTGCCCCGCTGAGCAAGGAGGTAGCTTATCACGCCGGGGGAGCCCAAGCAGGGGTGATCTTGTATCCGTATGATTTTCCTTTGATCGCTCTGATAGCTTTGTCGTTATTGGAGACTCTAGGTAAGAGGAAGCCTATCCGGTTTTCCAGCATAGACGTGGCGGCTATTCTGCTCATCATCTGGACTGCTTTATCGCTCTACAACTCCTCATATACTCGGCTGAGTGTGTTCGAGATCTTAAGGATAGCCAAGTTATACCTTCTCGCACGCGTCGTCGCTAGCAATGTCAAAGGAAGAGATGGGCAGGATGTGCTTATTGCGCTCCTGATCGGGCTGATCCTGCAAAGTGTAATCGCCGCGCTTCAATACACGATAGGCCTTGATCTTGACCTAAATATGTTTACAGTGGAAGAGCTCCGTAGAGTCTCAGGCACGGTTGGCTGGCCGAACACTTTTGGCGCTTACGCCGCCACCATACTATCTGTGGGATTGGCTCTTTGGATACTCAATGTAGGAGGGAGATTTGAAATCCTGGTCAGGGCGGCGTGCGTGGCAGGGTTTGTCTCCTTGATTCTGTCGTTTTCGCGAGGGGCCTGGACTTCACTGGTGGCTGGTGTGGCTATCATCCTTTTTCTGGGTTGGCGTGCGGCACGGATCAACACCAGAAGCCTCGCCAAGCTAACAGCCATCGCCTTGTCCGCCGCGATGGTCGGCATGGTTTTCGGCAGCTCTATAGTTACACGGCTAACCGAGGTTCGCCCTGGTATGGACACGCTTGTCGATCGTGTGAAGCTCAATCAAGTTGCACTAAACATGATCGGTGCCCAGCCACTTTTGGGCGTTGGGATCAACACCTTTGTGGGCGTGATGAGACAATACGACACGACGGGTGTGACGTACTATTTTCCCCAACCAGTGCATAATGTGTACCTGCTCGTGGCGGCCGAGACAGGTCTAGTTGGGCTGGGCTTATTCCTACTGCTGATGCTCATCACCTTTTGGGAAGGTGTCCAAGCTGCGAAGACCGACGACCGGTTCTTGGCAGCGTGTACAATTGGTATCTTGAGCGGCCTCGTCGTGCTGGCGGTGAACAACCTTGCAGACGTCCATCTCAGAACAGATGTCTTGTATGCGCTCTTCTGGCTCCTGATCGGTTTGGTTGTTGCTATGAGAAGAATGAAAAATCTCAGCCTGCCCTTCAGAGGAGTATGGCGAGAACCCCGCGGCTCGCACGTAAGTAAGCAACAGCGATCAACCCTGGGTCTTGGCTTTTTCTGAAGGTAGTAAACACAACTTGTAGGCAGAGAGGGCGCGGAGATCTACTATGAAAATAGCTGTGATCGTATACAGTCTCAATAGAATCGGAGGAATAGCAAAACACGCTCTCTACCTGAGCCGTGAATTCGCTGCTCTGGGCCATCAGGTAGCGGTGTGGTCAGTGGAATACGACAAGGACCAATGCTACCCGGAGCTCACTCAGGGATTGGACATCGAAAAGCTGCGGCCGGCATGTCCTCCGACAGCCGCTGAGACTCGGCACCCCCCTGGTATCAGAATGTTGGCCTATCTGGGGGAGCAGTGGAAGTATTATCAAGATCAGCATAGATTATGTTCAACCATGCCGGGTGGATATGACGTAATCAATGCTCATGGGAATGTGATTAGTTGGGCAGCGGCGGCATATAAGCGACGGTATGGGACCCCAGTTGTGTGGATGTGCAACGACTTTTGGCCAGCGGTGAGTCAGCGCGACAAAATCGTTTTAAACGGCCGGGAAAAGATGAAGCATCTCGCCAAAGAGTTCCTTTGTTTCCCACTTGCTCAATACGATCAGGCTGCTGTTCGTGAAGTAGATAAGATTGCTGTCCTGAGTGAGCAAGTGAAGTCCCAGATGAAGGAGCACTACGGCGTAAACCCGATTGTAGTCCGAGCGGGCGTTGATAGCTTGCGGTTTGCGCATGGTGATGGTCAGAAGGTAAGAGCGCGCTATCTTGTTCGTGACGGCACGTTCCTTTTGCTGACTGTGTGCGTGCTGACGCCCCGGCGCAGGCTCGAGGATGTTATTCGAGCCATGCGTATGCTGATAGATGAAGGACGCGATGTCACTTACCTTGTTGTCGGTCGGACATCCGTCAGCCCTGATTATACGCAGTTGGTACAAGCCGAGGTAGCTGACTGCAATCTGGGCGATCGCGTCATATTTGCTGGTGAAGTCCCCGAGGAGGATCTGGCGGACTACTACCATGCCTGCGATGCTTTTGTATGGGCTGCCGACGAAAACCAGTCCTGGGGGATGGCGGGCATGGAGGCTATGGCCGCAGGCAAGCCCGTCATTGTGTGTAGGGCGAATGGGCTCGCCGAGGCGTTGGAAGATGGCAAGACGGCGCTGTTGATTCCACCCCGCTCCCCCGAGGCGATTGCGGATGCTGTCAAGCGGCTGATGACAGAATCAGCGCTGGCCAACTCGGTAGCCAGCGAAGGCCAGCGACTTGTGCGCGAACGATACTCATGGCGCAAACATGCCGAAGAGATGTTGGCTTTGTTCCATGAAGCCACAGGCAAACAGTAATGCCAGGACGCCCTCGGTGGGGGCTCTTTGTCCGTGCCCATGCCCGGGGACTGTCGAGGATTGTGAAAGTCTGCAGATGAATGCTATCGCTAAGCTCGCCAAGCATAAGATCGCTAAGAATACGTCGGCTCTGATATTGGCCCAGATAGCCACACGCGCCTTAAGCATCTTCTATGTCGCCGCTTTGGCCAGATATGTGGGGGCAGAGGGCATCGGCAAGATCTCTACGGCTACTGCTCTTAATGGCCTCTTGGCGTTGGTGGTGGGACCAGGCCTGAACACACTACTGACTAGAGACGTTGCGGCGAATACTAAAAAGGCAGGAACATACGTCAGCAACATGCTCTTCCTTAAGAGCTTGCTAGGCGTTCCTTTCATTCTACTCACGGTAGCTGTGGCTCATGTCGCTGGATATCCAGACGATATCGCTTTCGTTATTTATGCCTACACGCTGGTGTATTTGATGGACACGCTGGGCGAGATTCTCATCGCTGTGTTTCAAGCTTTCGAGCGCATGGAATACGAAGCTGCCAGTCAGATTGTGCGGGACTTGATAAACATTTCGCTCTCTCTTCTCGCCATCTATCTACGTCAGTCACTCCTCACTATCGTATTCATCTCAGTCATAGCGCAGGTTTGCAAGTTGCTATTCATGACGGCTCTCGTGTATGGCCGTTTTGTTCGCCCCTGCCGGGCAATCAGTTTCCGGACGAGCAAAACGTTACTCATTTCCAGCCTCCCCTTTGGAGTCTTGCTTATTCTGTATACGGTGCAGGCCCAGTTCGGAACTTTTATTCTCTCTCTTTACCATACCGCGGATACAGTGGGGATCTATTCAGCAGCGTACTCCTTGTTCTTCATGCTAATGATTTTGCCAAGCGCGTTCTCCACAGCCATCTTTCCCGCTTTCTCTAAGTTGTACGTTCAGGCCAGACATGACCTGCAGCATTTTTACCAAATCTGCTACAAGTATCTCCTGGTGGTGGGATTTCCATTAGGTCTGGGAACCATGCTAGTTGGCGACAAAGTCATCTTGCTTATCTACGGTGATGAGTTTGAGGGTTCAGTGATCGTTTTAAGGATACTAGCGGTTTTCCTGTTCACCGTTGTCGGCTACAGCAATGGCCCGCTGCTCAATGCAGCCGGCAAACAACGGTTCTTCGCCTGGACCCAAGGGCTGGCAGTCTGCGCTAACGGGATACTCTGTCTCTTGCTGGTGCCGCCGTGGGGTCCAGTCGGCGCGGCTATAGCCTTCGTGTTACCTGGGATAGGCACCTTCTTCGTTCACTCCATTGCTTGCCATCGGCTGTTTGGTTTGTCTTTGCCGTGGTTAACGATGAGCAAAGTTCTCCTGGCAACATTGCTTATGGGTTTAGTTGTTTCCATCGCACTACGGTCAGGTATACCTTGGCCGGTCGTAGTGTTCATCGTCGCCCTAAGTACCTATGGACTATCAATTTTGTTACTAGGAATCGTGAAACGGGAAGAGCTGCAGGTCCTGGCTGGGGCTCCTAGCTCTAGCTGGATCGCGGAGGAAACAGCTCTGACGTAGCTGTTTAAAGACGGAGGGTTTGTGTATGAGTGTGCGGATATCAGCAGTCGTATGTACCCACAACCGTGCAGCCTATCTGCGCAGGGCGCTGCAGAGCCTGGTTGGTCAGACTCTTGACCAGGAGCTACACGAGATCATCGTCGTTGACAACGGTTCACAGGACAACACCAAACAAGTGGTCGGCGAGTTCTCTGCCGTGCCTAATTTGCGCTATCTAGACGAGCCGCTCATCGGTCTTTCACGGGCACGTAACACAGCGTGGCGCAACGCACAGGGGGAGTACGTAGCCTATCTGGATGATGACGCAGTCGCCTGTCCAGAGTGGCTGGCAAAGTTTCTCGATGTTTTCGAGACCTTCGTGCCGAGGCCAGGATCTGTCGGGGGCAAGTGCGAGCCGATTTGGGAGGCACCGAAACCGGACTGGCTCTCAGACAAGATGCTCGGCTACCTTTCTATTTTTCATTGGTCTGATGTTCCGATCATCCTAAACGAACAGCAATGGTTGTCAGCATGTAACATAGCCTATCCAAAAGAGCTGTTGCAGGCAGCAGGGGGATTTCGGGAAGACCTAGGTAGGCAAGGGAATAAGTTACGAGCAGGTGGGGAGGACTATTTGCGACAACAACTGGACTCTTGGGGGTGTTGTTCTGTCTATCATCCTGAGATCGTGGTGGGCCATCACATATCTCCTTCAAGGTTGACCAAGAGGTACTTTAGACGGATGGCGTATTGGATGGGTCTATCCAACGCTATCATGTTGGACCCGGGCGGTCGTCTTTCCCTCACCCTTCGAGCGCGGCTAGCACTCACAAGGATCGGCTGGGCACTACCAAGATTATTCCTCATGCTCATAGCAACCAGTTCAGCAGCCCGTTTTCGGCGGCAGTGCCAGGTTCTCGAGGCGACTGGTTATGTGACTTATGTGACCATTGGCCATCGAGATTGTCAGTTCTGGGACTAAGATAGACGGCTTTGAATACACAGATTCTCCCTTGCAGGTAGGCAACAGATTGAATGTTGCTGCCTACACGTCGGTGAATTAAGCATGAGGAAGGCAGACATGGGTACTTATCTGGTCACTGGCTGCGCCGGCTTCATTGCTTCTAGAGTCACTGAATTCCTGCTCGCCGACGGTCACACCGTCGTCGGCGTGGACAACCTCAACGATGCTTATGACGTTCGCCTCAAGCACTGGCGCCTGGATCAGATCAAAAACCAGCCCAACTTTCATTTCCACAAGCTTGATATCTGTGACCATTCCGCATTAGTACGTTCAACGCTAGACGTTCCAGGTTTGGATGCCGTGATCAATCTAGCAGCAAGGGCCGGCGTCCGCCGGTCTGTCGAGAACCCCTGGGTCTATTTCGAGACCAACGTCACCGGCACGCTGAATTTGTTGGAGCTATGCCGTCAGTCCGGGGTGAAGAAGTTTGTGTTGGCATCCACGTCCAGCCTATACGGAGCAAACAATTCCCGGCCTTTTCGGGAGGATGCAAACACCGATGGGCCCCTTTCCCCTTATGCGGCCTCGAAGAAGGCAGCCGAGGCGCTGTGCTACACTTATCACTATCTCTACGATATTGACATGACGGTTTTTCGCTATTTCACCGTTTACGGCCCGGCGGGGCGGCCTGACATGAGCCCGTTCCGCTTTGTGCAATGGATCATCGAAGGCCATCCGGTGACGGTTTACGGGGATGGGCAGCAGTCGCGAGATTTCACCTACGTGGATGACATCGCCCGTGGCACGATCGCCGGGCTGCAATCATTGGGGTACGAAGTGATTAACCTCGGATCGGACACGCCGGTGGTTCTGATGGATGCCATCCGGCTGGTGGAGAAGCTGCTGGGGCGGAAAGCTTGTTTGGAATTCAAGCCTCGCCACCCTGCTGATGTGCTGGCAACGTGGGCAGACATCGGCAAGGCAGGGCGGTTGCTCGGTTGGCAGCCACAGACATCGTTTGAGCAAGGGATTGCTCACTTGGTCGCCTGGTACCAAGCCAATCGGGATTGGACAAAGGATATAACAACGTCTTAGCTTTGGCATGTTCCGACACGCCTTTGGAGATCAACGAGTGAAAGTAGCATTCCTTTCATACAATTTTGGAGAGTATTGTATCCGGCTGGCCAGCGCGCTTGCTCAGGAGGCACAAGTTTGCTTATTGCTTCCTCACCAGCTAGCAGCACCTCATCTGCCCAAGCTGGATCAGGCCGTAAACTTTCAACCCTTCAATCAGCCGAGATTGCGTCAGCCTCTGCAGCAGATGCGGATGATCTACACAGTTCTTCAGCACATCAGGAACTTCGATCCAGATGTGATCCACCTTCAAGAAGGGCATTTGTGGTTTAATCTTGCACTGCCGTGGTTGGGGTGGTACCCCCTGGTGCTGACAATACACGATCCCAGACACCACGCCGGCGATAGGGAATCGCAAAAGACGCCTCAGTGGATCATGGATTTTGGCTATCATCGCGCCAATCAAGTCATTGTGCATGGTGAGCAGTTGAAGCAAGCGGTTGTTGACCGGTTGTTTATTTCCAGCGAGATCGTCCACGTTATCCCACACATCGCGCTTGGTGACGACACGGCTCACAACCAGGTCCAGGAAGACGATCATCTGATCCTGTTTTTCGGCCGCATCTGGGAATACAAAGGATTAGAGTACCTGATTCGAGCGGAACCGTTGATCACAGCCCAGGTTCCCGAGGCGAGGATCATGATTGCCGGCCAGGGAGAGGACTTCGCCCGTTATCAGCGCATGATGGTCCACCCCGAACACTTCATTGTTTACAACGAGTACGTTTCGGATGATAAGCGCGCCGAATTGTTCCGGCGAGCGAGTATTGTGGCCCTGCCCTACATTGATGGTTCGCAAAGCGGCGTCATTCCCATTGCGTATACATTTGCGAAGCCAGTGGTCGCCACGGCAGTGGGGAGTCTCCCCGAGATGGTTGATCACGGTCGAACTGGTTACCTTGTGGCGCCGCATGATGAGGGAGCATTGGCAGACGCGATTGTGCGCCTCTTGCGAGACAAGGAGCTACGCCGCCAACTGGGCGCGAATGGTAAGCGAAAGATTGATACTGAATGTTCTCCAGGCGCGGTAGCCCATAGAACTCTCGCCGTATATCACCGTGCCATTAATGATGTACATTCGAATGCGGAAAGGGGAAAATCCGAAGGCCAGGGACCAATACCTCCGTGTAGCCGTGAGGCTTCATCTAGACTTGGCGACACCTTTACTGGTTTTTGTGGTGAAGGATGATAGATCAACTTGCGAGGAGAACACGGGTGGCTAACTCCATTATCGATGGGATTGCAGATGACGCAGTGCACGAGCGCCAAGTGCCTGCCTTCGACGAAGGGAAGGTCTCGCTGCGGAGATTCCCATATCCATACAAGGCGGCGATAGCTATTTGCAGTGACATTGATGATACGAAGACAACCGAAGAGTTCCTGGAGATTCAGCGATTCTTGAATACCAAGAATGTTACGAGTATGGGGGAAGGGATTGGCCTAGAGATCGGCAATAGCTTCTGGTTCTATGATAATGAGGGCCGTTTTTCGTATTTCACCCATGATGAGCATGCCAGGAGGGTCATTGCCGATCTAATTCGAGCCGGATATATTGACTGTTTGCACACATACGGTGATGGAGCCTCAAGCCGGGATGACATCCTGCGAGCATTGGAAGTGCTTGATAGGGAGGATTGCAGACTCGACGTGTGGGTCAATCATAACGGGGCCCGCAATTGTCTCTGTCGCAAATTCGAGTACATGTTTGGCGAATGCCGGGGGGATGACCCAGGCTCGGATGTGTATCATGCCGATGTGACCCTCGACTATGGGATACGATTTGTGTGGGTCGGGGCCATGACGCGAGTGATCGGACAGTCGCCCAGCACCGATCCATTGTCTTCTTTGTCTACCCTCCTCGATCCGCAGTATCCGTTGCGTTCATGGGTCAATATGAGCAAGGAGATAGGGAAGAGAGCCTTCGGCGAATTGAGAGATGAACGGTTTGTCATTCACAGGCTTAATCAGTTGACGCGGGTGATGCAACTTGAAGACGGACAAAAGGTGCATGAGTTCATTCGTTACTGTAATCACCCTGCCGGAATCTCCGCGGGAGGAACATCGCCTGGCCTGTCATACGTGATTTCACGGCGTGCTCTAGAGCACCTGAAAGCCGTACAAGGGTTCATGATCGTCTATACCCACTTTGGGCAGAACAGCGGTTGTCAGCAAGTCATCCCTCCAGAAACCCAGGAAACCTTGAGAAACCTGGAGCGCGAGTATCGAAATGGAGAGATATACGTGACAACGACATCCAAGCTCCTCCACTATTACCATGCTTCCCAATATCTAGCTTGGTCACATCAACAAACCGAGGGGTGTACACAGATCCATATAGATCATCTTGATGATCCCGTGTTTGATAAAATAATCCCAGCGATTGAGCAGTTACAAGGACTCACCTTCTATGTGCCAGATAGCAGCAAGGTAGAGGTCTACATAAGAGGAGTCGAAAGGAAAGATATTCAGCATAATCCTGCTGATGACCGCGGAATGGAGAGCGTAACGATTCCTCTCACTCATCTGAGCTTTCCTTACTGAAGAACAGATGCTTTGCAGAACACCCGGTCAGCTCCGGGGGGAGCTGGCCCACATTTGACCGCAGACTTGATCCGAACGGCTGGAGGAAGCCAAAGGTTTACAGTAAGGTAGGGATGATGGTAACATTTCAAGAGTCAACAAAAACGCCCCATTGCCCGGGGGCGGAGCCGATTCAGATTACATGGGTTGAAGATCTGGATGTGCTGTGGTCGCGAAAAACCGAGTGGAATGTATTGGTTGAACGAAGCGACACCAACACCATCTTCCAAACGTGTGAGTGGCACGCCAGTTGGTGGAGAGCGTTTGGCGACAATGTCCGGCCACTCTTATTGCTGGCCGAAACGGCTGGGAAGATGGTAGGCATTGCTCCGCTAATGCTCTCGGAGCAGCGAGTGTTGGGACACAGGCGGCGAATAGTAGAATTCATCGGCGCTGGTTCATCCGATTACTGTGACTTCATTGTTGATCCGACGCAGTGCCAAGTGTTGCCGCTGATGCTACGGTGGCTGGTCAAGAACGATCATCAGTGGGACCTGCTTCGCCTCTCCAATATTCCCAATACTTCAACTACATTGGGCGTGCTGCCAGGCTTCTTCAACCGGCGCGGATACCTGACGGATGTGCGGGTGCTATATGAGGCTCCAACCCGCATCTTCGGCGACCCAGTGGCGGATCAAAAACTTGTAAAGAAGAAAAGCCTGCGCCGGCATTACAATTACTTTCGCCAGCACGGCCAGTTGGAGTTCAAAAACTGTGTCACTGCAGAAGAAATCATGGGCTATCTGGATCCCTTTTTCCAGCAGCATATCCAACGCTGGGCGCTGACTGATAGCCCAAGCCAGTTTCTGGATGAGCGGCAGCGGACTTTTTTCCGGGAGGCAGCGCAGGCGTTGGCCCCTAGCAAATGGTTGCTCTTTTCTGTCCTGCTGTTCAACCAGACGCCGATCGCATTCCATTTCGGCTTCGAGTATGGGAACCGGATCATCTGGTACAAACCAACTTTCGCTGTTGATTACTTCAAACACTCGCCTGGCGAAGTATTGATCAAGTATCTGTTGGAGTATGCACTGGAGCGTGAAGTGACAGAGTTTGATTTCACCATCGGTGAGGAAGCCTTCAAGCATCGGTTCGCTAATCACGTGCGGTTGAACTATGCAGTGCGAGTGTTCCGTGATTCGATGTCCTATCATGTAGATCGCTTCTGGCTCGACACCAAGGCGTTGATAAAACGATCTCCGACTTTAGCCTGCCTGGGGTGTCGCCTCCTCAGGCGTTGGCGAGACCTTCGGTGGTGATGAGTTGGAGTGAAGTTTTACGTGTGCACATGCTTACGAGATAATGTCCCGTGAGATGGTTGAGCAGATGCTTCCATAGAGAGACTCATCATTTGTCACTTCAAAGCATATAGTAGGAGAACCCCATGTCATTTCATATGGGTCTATTAGCAAGCAGCAGGAGCAAACTATGCGCGTTCTGTTTGTCACAAATCGCTACCCAACAGACGAAACACCAGGTAGCAGCCCATGCGTTGCACAGCAGCGGAGAGCCTTGCAGCGATTGGGCTACGAGGTGGATCTTCTCTTCATTAATAGCGAACAAACCAATTTGAATTACCTGAAAGCAATGTGGCGTGTTTTCTGGGCCTCGCAGGTTAAAAATCAATATGATCTTATTCACGCTCATTACGGCTACTGTGGTGTCGTAGCTCGGATGCAATTTCGTTGTCCAGTCGTCGTGACGTTCCGCGGTTCCGACGTCTTATTGGGACGTGAAAGGCTCCTCAGTTGGTTGGTAGCAAGGTGTGTTGACACGACAATTGTGATGACAAAGGAGATGAAGCGGGTGTTAGGCCGAAGTGATGCCCACGTTATTCCTTACGGTATTGACCTTGATCTCTTCAAGCCCCGCCCGCAGGCTGAAGCCCGGCGAGCCCTGGGGTTGCCGTTGGAGACTCCACTGGTGTTATTCCCGTATGATCCAGGGCGAGGGCTGAAGCGATTTGACCTGGTTCAACAAGCAGTTACCATCCTCAGGGAAGAGTTCCCTGACATCCAGGTGCTGGCGATCTATGACAAGCCGCATGAGGCTGTTGCCACTTATATGAACGCCTGTGATGTAATGGTACTCACTTCCGAAAGCGAGGGCGCCCCCGTCGCAATCAGGGAGGCGATGGCCTGTAATTTACCCATTGTCTCTGTTGATGTCGGTGACGTTGCTGACATCATCCGAGATACACAGGGATGTTACATTTGCAGGCGAACTCCCGATGATATCGCCGCCAAACTGGCACAATTACTGAAGGCAGGAAAACGAACGAGTGGACGCCTGGCCATGTTAGGATTGGATCTATCTAAAGCTGCGGCCGCCGTAGCTACCGTCTATCAGGAGCTCCTCGCTGAAGCGCCGGCGAGTCGTCTCGCCAAAGTGTCAGCGCTCGACCGCATTGATAAGTAGGCCAGCTCAGAAATTCTCCACTTTTTAGGGTGGTGATGAACACGGGCAGGAGTAGTTGCCCGTGAGGATCAGCGTTTTTGGACTTGGCTATGTCGGTCGCGTCTCCGCAGCGTGTCGGGCTCGCGACGGCCATGCGGTGATCGGCGTCGCTGTAAACCCTCAATAGCGATTATACGAGGTATGTATGAAGACATCTGCTAGCAGACATGTGCTCATGCTGTTGGAGAACGAGGCCTATCCGCGGGACGACCGGGTGTGCCAGGAGGCCAAGACGCTAGCGACCGCCGGCTATCAGGTCTCGGTGATCTGCCCTCTGCGTCCAGGACAGCCCTGGCGCGAAGTACTCGATGACGTGCGTGTCTACCGGTTTCCGGCACCGCCAGCCGCGAACGGCTTCCTGAGCTATCTCTGGGAGTACGGTTACTCGATGGTGGCGATATTCGTTCTCTCCCTGCTCGTGTTCTTGCGGGAGGGCTTTGCTGTCCTACACGCCCACTGCCCGCCCGACACCTTCGTTTTTATCGCCGCATTCTACAAGTTGCTCGGCAAACGTTTTGTGTACGACCACCATGACTTGGCCCCCGAGATGTACTACGCTCGTTTCGGAGGCCGCGGCAATCGGCTTATCTACGACGCACTGGTCTTGCTGGAGAGACTTTCCTGCCGACTCGCCGATCACGTGATTACCACGAACCAATCGTACAAGACAGTCGAGATGCAGCGAAGCCATGTGCCAGAGAATCGCATCACGATTGTGCGCAACGGACCCGACCTGAGGCGCTTGCGACCGACGGAGCCCGACCCGGATCTGCGACGGATGCGGAAGACGATCATCCTCTACGTCGGCGTGATGGGGTTTCAGGATGGCGTAGACTACTTGCTGAGAGCACTCCAGCACCTGGTCTACGATTTGCTTAGGACCGACTTCCTCTGTGTCCTGGTAGGCGCTGGAGGCGCTGTGCCCGGTCTAAAGTCATTGACTGAGCAATTCGGCCTCGTCAACTATGTGTTGTTCACTGGTTGGGTGGAACGCACGGAGGTCGCCCGCTACCTCAGCGCGGCGGACATTGGTGTGGCACCCGAGCCGTCCAACTCCTACAACGATCGCTCCACCGTGATTAAACTGATGGAATACATGGCGCTGGGGAAGCCAATCGTAGCCTTTGACCTCCCCGAGCACCGCGTTACAGCCCAGGGCGCGGCCGTTTATGCTCACCCAAACGACGAGCTTGACTTCGCGCAGCAAATCGCCGCGCTGATGGATGACCCGGAGCGACGCCAGAAAATGGGACAAATAGGAAGGCAACGGATAGAAACGGAACTTGCCTGGTCGTACCAAGAGAGGCATCTGCTTGAGGCCTACAAGACTGTGAGCGCCAGCTTGCCAAGGGAGCCCGGTCCTAGTCACCTGAGTGCCAGATTCGTTCGCCCTGACTAATGATATGGTGGGATAACATAAATGGGTAAGTTCATGATCGTTGATACGCTTGACCAGGAACGTTGGGACAAGTTTGTCTACGAGCATCCCAAAGGAAGCATTTTTCACACTTCATCGCTACATCCTACTCAGTGCTTCAACCGGCGTCGGAATGAAGGTCGTGATACGACGGTAGGACGCTATCTTTTACGACGCGAGGTTGCGTTTATCGTCCGGTCCTTGGGTGACGCAGCCAGACCACGCCGATTGCTCGACCTGTGTTGCGGCAGCGGGTCTGTAACCCGGCCACTGCACAATACAGGTCTGCATGTTGTGGGACTGGATATCGACCTGGTGGCGCTAGGCATATTCCGACGACTATCCAACCAGGTGCCACTTGTCCTGGGCGACGCGCTGCGCCTGCCTCTCGCCGATGGTGGTCTCGACTGTGTGGTAGCGATCCATTGCTTCGATCATCTCGACCGCATTCAGTTTCTGCAAGAGTGTAACCGAGTGCTGTGCAACGGGGGTCTGCTGATCTTTGAATCACTGAATCGACATAGCTACAAGTGGGTGCTGAAGAGGCTCCGGCGTTCTCTTGGCCTGGATCCGCCTGGCAACTCGAGTGACAAGTGGATACACATTCTGAGCTGTGGCGAAGTATTGCGTGCCACTGCCAACTGTGGCTTTGAAATCCAGGCGGTCAGTGGCTACAACTGGGTACCCTTCACTCAGGAAAGCGATAGCAATCTGGTGGACATAGCCGCCTTGACCGAACAAGCACTACGGCTTGATCACCACTATCGCATTAGCCCGCGCATCCTTATAGCAGCCAGGAAGAATTCGTTCGGCAGGCAAAGCTATATGAGCAAGGAGGACCGGAATGCCCCCGCACGAAGCTGAGATTGGTAGCAATGCATGTCAGATCTGTTGTGTGCAGCGGATGTCTGAGCCGATAGGAGAGGCTGGGGTTGTACAGCAGTCTCTGCGGCAACGTTTGAAACTAATGCTGAAGAGATGGTTGAGTCCTCGTGCGAAACGGTCATTGAAGAGGCATTCTGACCGTATTGTTGGCCGGTTCTTGAAGCTCACTGGCAGGAGCAAAGTGTCATTGCTTCCGGCAACGAACTCTACGACCACGAGTTTGAAGGCCGGAGATTTAGTTCGAATACGGTCCAGAGAGGAGATACAGGCGACTCTGGACTATTGGAAAGAGCTTAAGGGTTGCTTGTTCTTCCCGGAAATGTGGGCATACTGCGGTACGACCCAGCGCGTTCTAAAACCGGTGCGGAGGATCGTCGACGAGCGCGACTACCAGGTCAAGAAATGCAAAGGCGTGGTTTTACTAGAGGGAGCTATTTGCCAGGGAACTGAGTTGTTTGGAAGTTGTGACCGCTCCTGCTTCTTCTTCTGGAGAGAAGAATGGTTGGAAAAGATTGACTGACCATAAGGTTGCTAGACCTTCTGGACTACATCAACTTTGTAGTAATCCTATGCGCGAAGTGGAGGATGGTAGTGCTTGAATCTAACAAGCATGTGCTCTTGGAGGCGTCAGATGAGCTTTGGGTAGCCTTTGTAGCGTCAAAGCCCCGGGCCAATATCTTCCACCACCCTGCCTGGATGAACCTCCTGGCTGAGTGCTATGGCTACCGCCCTTTCGTCGTCGCTGTGCGCAATGCTGACGGCAAGATTTGCGCTGGTCTTCCTATGATGGAGGTCAATAGCCGATTGGCTGGCCGACGTTGGGTGTCGCTGCCATTCACCGACTATTGTGAACCTCTGTATGATGACTATGAATCTCTCCACCAGCTAACCGAGGCATTAGCTCATCTGTATCAAGATGGCAGCACGCCCAGGATCGAGTTGCGTTGGGGGTTTCCAACCCATCCAGCCATCCAGTCGTACTCTCATCATGTCCTGCATACCATCAAACTTGGTCCGGACAGCGAGTCAGTGGCCAGTCACTTTCACCACATGCATAGACGAAACATTGAAACTGCCAAGAAAAAAGGAGTGCGCATTGAGCGGGGAGAATCGCTAGAGCACTTGCGCGTATTTTACCGCCTCCACCTTGACACTCGACGCCGAAAGGGCATCCCTGTCCAGCCATGGAGATTCTTTGACTTACTGAGAAGAAGGATTATTGAACAAGGGCTCGGCTTCATTTTGCTAGCTTACAAGGAAGATCAATGTTTAGCTGCGGGAGTCTTTTTGCATTGGCAACAGACGCTTACCTACAAATACGCAGCCTCTAGGACAGATGGCCTGAACCTGCGGCCCAATAATCTACTCTTTTGGACTGCCATCCGTTGGGGCTGCGAGAACGGCTATACATTGTTTGACATGGGCAGAACTGATAGTTCAAATACCGGCTTACGGGAGTTCAAGAACAGATGGGGGTCGGACGAAGTGCCACTCATCTATTCCACACTGTCTGCTACACCTCCACAGCCTATGACTGGCAACCTGATGCGTGTCATGCAGGCCGTAATCCGGAATTCCCCGGTTTGGGTCTGTAGGGCAGCGGGTGAATTGCTATATAGGCATTTCGGATAGTGTCAAACCTGCTTGGCTGCGGAGCCGAGGTGGACTGCGCTTGGCGTGGTCAACATCTCGACGATGTCTGTGCTGGAGCGGACGCAGGAGATTGTAATGCTGCGCAACCTGGGGATGACGCGGCGCCAGGTGGGCAAGACGATCCTGGCTGAGGCGGGTGTGGAAAAGTGCAAAAATAGTGAGGAGGGGTAGAGCAATGATGCCGCGTCGGGTTTTGGTAACCCTGATCGTGTTCAGCGTGTTCATCGGCCTGGGCCTTTTAAGTTGCGGCCAGTCTCCCGCGTCGGGGGCACCAACGAGTACTCCAACACCACAACTGCCACAACTGAAGGAGAAGGGCTTGGCAAATGTAGTCTCGGCTAAAGCCGTTGTGGTGCCCTACAAGGAGGCCAAGCTGAGTTTCCCAACGGCGGGCCGCGTGCTGAAAATCTTAGTGTCCGAAGGCCAGGTGGTGACTGCCGGCCAGGAACTGGCCAGACTGGAGACACGCGACCTGGAGCAGGTGGTCCGCCGCGCTGAGGCCGAGCTGAAAGCAGCGCAGGCGCAACTGGCCAAAGCTAAAACCGGCGCCCGCCTGGAGGAGGTGGCGTTGGCCGAGGCAGCAGTGGCCATTGCTCAGGGCAATCTGGCCGCAGCTCAGGCCACGCTGAGCAGCGCGCAGGCCAGCCTAAACAAGCTCTTGGCCGGCCCTACTGAGCGTGACCTGCAGATCGCCGAGAAGCAGGTGGAACTGGTCAAGAATGAGCTGTGGGGGCTGCAGAAGCAGCGGGATGTCTCCAAGGGGGGCGCCATAGAAGGCCAGGTGGCCGCGGCTGAGTCACGGGTGGCGATTGCCCAGTTGGAGCTTGAGCGGTTGAAGGCTGGCGCTCGGGCCGAGGACATTGCTATGGCCAGAGCCCAGGTGGCTCAGGCGCAGGCCGGCGTCCAGACTGCTGAGGCGCAGGTAAGGCAGGCGCAGGCCCAACTAGATCTGGTAAAAGCGGGAAGCCGGGCGGAGGACGTTGCGGTGGCCGAAGCTGCGGTGGCCCAGGCGGAAGCGGCTTTGGCCGCGGCCAAGAATGCACTGGAGGATGCAGTGCTCAAAGCCCCCTTTGGCGGCACGATTGGCGCTATCCTGATTAATGAGGGTGAACGGGCCTCACCCCAGGTGCCGGTGATCGCTCTGGGCGATCTGACCCGGCTGCGCCTCCAGACCGAAGACTTGAGCGAGGTAGATGTCAGCCAGGTGAGCGTGGATCAGGAGGCTACCATTGTAGTTGATGCCCTGGAGGGCCAGAAATTCCAGGGCAAGGTAGCGCGCATTGCCTATATAGCTAGCGATCGCCGCGGGGACAAGGTGTATGCAGTGACAATAGACTTGGACCCAGGATCTGAAACGGCGTTGCGTTGGGGTATGAGCGCCTTCGTCCAGATGAAGGTGCGTTAGAGCGTGTCTTACAGGAAGAGCATAAAGACGATGAGGAGCAAGTAAAAGCATGAGGCTTAAGGAATGGTTTGCCTTACGAGGACCCAGTTATATCGGTCAACGAGCAGCGATTTTGCTGGACCGGTATGGCCTGGCGCCTGCCAAGGCAGTAGCTCGGGCAGACAGATGTGTGACGATGCTGGCCGAACATGGGTGTGCACCCACGTTTCCGACACCGGGCCGCATCGTGGAGCGATATGCCCAGTTTGTCCGTCATCTCCAGGATGCAGGCGCGGAAATCGCCGTGCATAGTTACGATCATGTCGATCTTAAGGCGTCCCCGCCAGGCGAAGCAAGCCAACAACTTGTTAGAGCCGCCCAGACCTTCGAGCATTATGGGATCGAGGTGCACGGCTTTCGTTGCCCGTACTTGAGTTGCACCGACGAGTTGCTGGACGCACTGCCAAAGGGATTGTTTGACTATAGCAGTAACCAGGCAATCTGGTGGGATGCAGTTCCATCTACCGACGCCAGCAACGTGAGCACAATTTTCGACACCCTCCGCCGATTCTATCGTCCCAGGTCAGCACAGGATATCGTGTGCGTCCCATGGATACGTTTCGGCATGGTCGAGATCCCAGTTTGCGTGCCGGACGACTTGCAACTCCATGACGGTTTGCATTTTCATCCCGCGCAAGTCGCGCTAGCGTGGACACAAATGCTTGAGCAAACTCACAAACGCGGGGAATTATTCACTCTTCTCTTCCACCCAGAGTTGGCGGTGCAGGGCGAGGATTTATTCGGGGCAGTATTGATCCACGCCAGGCGCCTACAACCTGCGGTATGGATTGCAAGGCTGAGCGATATCAGTGACTGGTGGCGAGAGAAGTCTGGCTTTGCGGTTACCATTTCTCGCACTCCGGCAGGTCTGCACCTTTCTTTCACCTGCTCTGAACGTGCCACAATCCTGGTCAGAGGTCTGGGTACTTGTGGTTCAGAGCGTGTGTGGGATGGGGCATACTACCAATTGAGAGTCAAAGCACTGCATGTACCTGCTGAGCCCCTTCCGTTCGTCGGGCTGCCTGCCAACACGCCCAAGCGCATAGCATCTTTTCTGCGGGAACAGGGTTACATCCTGGACACTGGTAAAACGGCAGCCTGCTGCGGAACGTACATTGACGCTGCGACTCTAGCCGAACTGACGAACGGGGTGGAACTCATCAATTACATCGAGGCGTCGCCTGGCCCTCTCGTCAGGTATTGGCGCTGGCCAGGTGGGGCCAAGAGTGCCATGTGCGTTACCGGAGACTTGGATGCCTTAACGCTTCTTGACTACGCATCCAGGCTGTTTGTCCGGTAAGTAGATAGGGCAGGAGGGGATTGGCCATCTGCTGCAGGCCGCCCAAACCTTAGAAATGCTGGGCAATGAGGAGGCGGCCAGCAAGATCTATGCGGAGGTGGGGAAGGCCTACAAAGAACTGGGAGACCTCGTCCAGGCTAACGAGAACTTCATGCGGCAAGCTGTATTACTCGAATGGGAATTCCTCCTTAATGACACATTTGCGATTGCTGCTCATCGTGGCACTGCTTCTGGGCGCGTTGGCGATGAACCTGCGTCTGACGACCAGAGACAGTGCCATTTTTGTTGCCTTGTCGCCGTCGGTAGCCCTGACCGGCGACGTATGGTTAATGTTAAAGCCCCCTTGCCAGCCGAAGCAAAGTGTGGTATAACTCTGGCATGGCGAGTAGACAACGAGCAGATTCAAGCGGGCCAAGGAGGCGCCGCAAGATACGGAAGAGTCGCCTACCGAGGCTTGCGCCGGCAGTGCCGCAGGCCGCTGAACTCTGAAACCAAGGAGGCTCGTGGATGAGCATTCTGGTAGATAAAAACACCCGCCTGCTGGTGCAGGGCATTACTGGGCGGGAGGGGGAGTTCCATACCCGCCAGATGATGGAGTACGGCACGCAGGTGGTGGCGGGCGTGACGCCGGGGCGGGGCGGCGAGGTGGTGGCTGGTGTGCCCGTGTTCAACACGGTACAGGAGGCCGTCCAGGCCACCCAGGCCAACGCCAGCATCGTCTACGTGCCGGCGGCCTTCGCCCCCGACGCCATCCTGGAGGCGGCGGACGCTGGCATCCCGCTGGTGGTATGCATCACGGAGGGCATTCCGGCTCTGGACATGGTCAAGGTTTGCGCCCGCCTCAAGATGACCGGCACACGTCTTATCGGCCCGAACTGCCCGGGACTGCTGACGCCGGGCGAGGCCAAGGTGGGCATCATGCCTGGTCACATCGCTAAGCCGGGGCCGGTGGGCGTGGTCTCGCGCAGCGGCACACTCACCTACGAGGTAGTGTGGGCGCTGACGCAGAAGGGCATCGGGCAGACCACCTGCGTGGGCATCGGCGGGGACGCCATCATCGGCAGCAACTTCGTGGACATTCTGGGGCTCTTCCAGGCCGATGCGGCCACCAAGGCGGTGGTCATGATCGGCGAAATCGGCGGCACGGACGAGGAGGAGGCGGCTGAGTTCATCAGGGCCAGGATGACCAAGCCGGTGGTGGGCTTCATCGCCGGGCAGACGGCACCCGAGGGCAAGCGTATGGGGCACGCTGGGGCCATCATCTCCGGCGGGCACGGCACGGCGGCAGAGAAGATTGCCGCCCTCTCGGCGGCGGGCGTGCAGATGGCCAAAAGTCCCACGGAAATCGCCGACTTGGTGGCTGGAAATCTGTAGGGCTGGCCCGTGGCCTGCCGTCTGTTTGGAGCATGAGGCGGCGGGCGCCGCGCCCGCCCTACGGCTGCTGGAGAACATAGTGGCTGAGGTGAGAGGTGATCAACCTGACAGGTCTGATAGACCTGTCAGGTTTGGGAAAACGGACGTGCTCATGCTGGGCGTGGTCGTTGTCTGGGGGATAAACTTCTCGGTCATCAAGGGCGCGCTGACTGAGATGTCCCCGCTGGCCTTTAACGGGCTGCGCTTCCTGCTGGCGTCTGTCACGATGCTCATCCTGACGCGCGCTATGGGGGGCGACCTGCGCGTGCCGCGGGGCGACTGGCCGCGGCTGCTGCTGATCGGGCTGATTGGGCATACCATCTATCAGATTCTGTTCATCATCGGGCTGAATCGCACCCAGGCTGGGCACTCCTCGCTGATGCTGGGTCTGACGCCGGTGTTCGTGGCCCTGCTCGGGCTGGCCCTGGGCATTGAACGCCTGCGCACCTGGGTGTGGGCCAGCATCCTGCTCTCCTTTGCCGGCGTGGTGCTGATCACGTCGGGCTCGAGCAATGGTTTTCACCTGGGTGGGTCCACCCTGGTAGGCGACCTGTTGACGCTGGCGGCGACCCTCTGTTGGGCCAGCTACACGGTTTTGTCCAAGCCGCTGCTGAGCCGCTACTCGCCCATCAAGCTGACCACCCTGACGATGGTCTTGGGCACCGTGCCCTTTCTGGCCATCGCCACGCCGGCGTTGGTGGCGCAGGACTATAGCCGGGTGACGGCCACCGGCTGGCTGGGGCTGTTGTACTCTTACAGCCTGGCCATCGTCGTTGCTTACATAGTCTGGTATACCAGCGTGCAGCGGGTGGGTAATGCGCGCACGGCGATCTTTTCCAATCTGACGCCGGTGGTGGCCCTGGTGGTGGCCTGGCTGGTGCGGGGCGAGACGCTAGCGCCGCTGCAGTTCATCGGCGCGGCGGTGGTGCTGGTGGGCATCAGCCTGGCCAGGAGGCGGTAGATTAACATAACTTCACGTTGGACATAATCTGACCGCCAGCCGGTAGCCTACTTGACGCTGGGGAGTGAGCGTAGTATAATCACCTTGTAACCGCTTGCACATTATATGCGGAGTGATGAAGGTAAACGCCTGGCCTGCTCTGCAGGCTATCCTCAGAGGTGTTGCCAACAGCGGTGAGTAGCTTATCAAACTGCTTTAGATCGGTTGCCGCGTGTTGCATTTGACCTTCGCTGATGTGGATGTGCATGGCTATGCCGTCTGCACATCTTAGTGGCGTATCCCTTGTCGCTGGCCAGTGGCCACGATGAGCGATAGGCCGGGAGGGAGGTGATAGTGCCTGCACAACGGCTGGGCACCGGCGGCGATCTGTCGAAGGGAGAATGTTCTCCCCCAAAATCTCAAGGAGGAAGCAGATGAAACGCGTTTTCACCTTGTTCTTGATCCTCAGCCTGGTGCTACCGTTGGTGGCTTGTGGCCCTGCGCCCACGCCCACACCGCTGCCCACGCCCACGCCTGTGCCACCTAAGCCGACGCCTGTTCCCCCCACGCCAACGCCAGTGCCGCCCACTGCTACCCCTGCACCGCCCATCGAGCTCACCGTCACCTGCCGCTGCGTGGAAGGCGGGGTCAATGCCAACATGGTCAAGTGGTTCAAGACCTACGTGGCCCCCAAGTTCCAGGAGCAGATGAAGGCCCAGGGCAAGAACGTCACCGTCAAGCTGGTGGAGTTCGGCGGTAGCGATGAGGCCCTCAAGGAGCAGTACGCCCTGGACCTGAAGGTGGGCAAGGGCTACGATGTCTTTGCCTTCGACGGCTTCTGGGTGCCGGAGTTCGTGGCCGGCGGGCTGCTCAAGCCCTTGGACGAGGTAGCCGGCGCGGACGTCTTGAAGTGGGAGGGCTGGAGTCACATCAGCCCGGGACTGCAGCAGATCCTGGGCTATCAGGGCAAGCTCTACGGCATCGCCACCGGCACTGATGTGCGGGAAATCTTCTATCGCAAGGACCTCTTCCAGAAGGCGGGCATCGCTGTACCCTGGCAGCCCAAGAGCTGGGCCGAGATCCTGGACACCGCTCGCAAGATCAAGAAGGCCCTGCCGGACGTGACCCCCATCCAACTGAATGCGGGCACAGCCATGGGCGAGGCCACCACCATGCAGGGCTACTTCATGGCCCTCCTGGGCACTGGCATCCACATGTACGATTTCGACAAGGGCAAGTGGATCGTCAAGGACCAGGGTATTTTGGACACCCTCAACTTCTACAAGACCATCTACGTGGACGAGAAGCTGGGCGACGCTCGCCTGCAGTTGCTCAAGGATGGTCGCAACCAGAGCTTTGCCCAGTTCCGGGATGGCAAGATTGCCATGCTGGTAGAGGGCGACTGGTTCTGGCGCTCGGTTCTGGCCCCAGGCTCGGAGTGGGCTATCCCCAACAGGAACGACATAGTGACCTTTGCCAAGATGCCAGCCAAGGAGCCGGGCAAGGGCTATAAGGGCCAGGACTTCGTCACCATCTCTGGCGGCACCGGCTATGTCATGAATCCCAAGACCAAGTATCCCAAGGAGGCCTGGGCGCTCCTTTCCTTCATGTTCAGCAAGGATTCGCTCCTGGCCTACCAGGAGATCGAGCCGCGTATCCGCGCCCGCGATGATGTGCCGGTTACCGGTGATCCGGTGATGACCGAGATGGCCAATCAGCTCCTGAAGCTCACCACGGTGCGCCCCATGCTGCCTGAGTACACCAAGATCTCCACCGAGGCGCAGCTCATGACCGAGCGGGTAGTCTCTGGCGAGATGACGCCGGATAAGGCCATGGAGGCCTATGCCACGGCGGTGAAGGCCCTCGCCGGGGCGGACAAGGTGATTGAGAACAAGTAGCCGTCGGGGTTTGCCCCGACAGCGCAGGTTCCCCTACCAGACGGGCGCTCACCCTTGTGCCAGTGAGTGGGGTGAGCGCCCGTCATCAACTGGCTCAAAGGTTTTGCCAATCACGACTTGTGGGGCAAGACAAAAATCCGCCAGTGGATGAAAACCCACAAATAATGGGCACGATCCAAAACCAATCACTATGAGGAGGCAAAACAGATGACCGGCTACGTGGGACCTATCGAACAAATTGCCGTGAAGAACAAATACTTCCGGCAAGTGTTGTTCACGGGCAAAAACTTGCAGCTCGTGGTGATGTCTTTGCTGCCGAAGGAGGAAATCGGCAACGAGGTGCATGAACACGTTGACCAGTTCTTCCGGATTGAAGAGGGTAAAGCCCGGTTCGTCTTCAACAACACCGAGGAACACGCGGTCGGCGCGGGGGGTGCAGTGGTCGTGCCTGCCGGCACATATCACAACGTGATCAATGATTCTCCGACCGAGCCCCTCAAGCTGTACACCATCTACACGCCGCCGCAGCATCCGGCTGGCACCGTGCACAAGACCAAGGCTGAAGCCCTGGCGGCAGAACACCACTAGTACTTGGCACTGACCTGAACAGGGCAAATAGCTACCGCGTCAGCAATAGGGGTTCTGCTGGTGCATCCTCTGTCGGCTTCACCATCTCTCCTTGAGGTGCGTAGATGACCAAAGGCTCGCTAATCTTGTCCCGACGAACCGGGTTTTTGTTTCTCCTGCCCACGCTGTGCTTCGTGGCCCTCTTCATCCTTTTCCCCTTCGTGTGGGTCTTTGTCTTGAGCTTTACTAACCAGACCCTCACCGGCGTGACGGCGGTGCAATCCAAGTTCGTGGGGTTGGCCAACTACCTGCGCTTGTTGAACTTCGACACCTGGATGACCCGCGGCGAGTTTGGCAATGCCCTGCGCATTTCGGCCCAGTTCGTCTTCGGCTCGGCCATCATCGGCCAGGCTGGGCTGGGATTGCTCATCGCCTGGGCCTTCCACAATCGCAAAGGAACCTTGCGGGAGACGGTCTATACCCTGATCATCCTGGCTTGGATCATCCCCGACGTGGTGGTGGCCTTCACCTGGATGGCCTTCCTGGATCGGGACAAAGGCACCCTGAACGCCGTGCTGCAATTGCTGCACCTGGCCCGGGTGGACTGGCTCATCCAGCAGCCGGTGCTTTCCATTATCATCTTCAATACCTGGCGAGGCACGGCCTTCTCCATGCTGCTCTTCTCCTCCGCCCTGGCCACTATCCCCCCGTCCTATCTGGAAACCGCCGAGGTCGCTGGGGCCTCCGCCTGGCAGAAGTTTCAGGACATCATCTTCCCCCTGATCCGCAACCACGTTTTGACGGACATCATCCTGATTACCCTGTGGACCTTCAATACTTTCTCGCCCTTCCTCATCACCGGCGGCGGGCCGGCTTTCAAATCGGAGCTGGTTTCCATCCATACCTTCCGCATCGCCTTCCAATTCTTTGAGTTTGGGCGAGGCGGCGCTATCGCCGTGACCATGATGGTCATCAATCTGATCCTGGCCCTGACCTACCTGACCGTTCTCCGCCGACAGGAGGTGCGAAGGTGAGTTCCAAGTTCCAAGTTCCACGTTCCAAGTTAGCCCGGTTTGTCGTTTCCCGCGTGGCCTTCTACCTGCTCGTGACCCTGATCGCCGCCTTCTTCGCCCTGCCCATGCTCTGGCTGGTGCTGACGCCCTTCAATCCCCGCGGGACGCTGGCGGCAGAAATACCTACTGCGCCGACCCTGGCCAACTTCCAGCTTGTCTTTGCCAATACCTTCGCCATGCGCGCCCTGCTGAACAGCGCCATCCTGGGCACCGGGGCCATGCTGCTGGTCACCCTGGTGGCCACCCTGGCGGCCTACGCCCTCTCGCGCACCGACGTGCCAGGGCGGGACCTGCTGATCTATGCCCTGATCCTCTTCTCCTCGGTGGTGACGGGCACGGCGGCCATGGTGCCCATCTTCTTGATGATGTTCTACCTGAAGCTGATTGATACCCACCTGGGGGTGATTCTGGTCTGCACGGGCGGGTTGTTGCCCACCGCCATCTTCATCATGCGCGACTTTGTGGAGGGGCTACCCAGATCGTATGAAGAATCGGCCCTGGTCAGTGGGGCCAGACCCTGGCAGATGTTCGCCGATGTGGTGCTGCCCCTGGTGCGACCGGGGATGATGGTGGTGGCCATCTGGGCCTTCGTCAACGTATGGGGCACCTTCCTGATCCCGTTCATTTTGCTGCGCAGCCCCACCAACATGCCCGCCTCAGTGGCCATCTATTCCTTCTACACTGAGGCTGGCACACCGATCATCACCCTGACGTCATCCTACGCCTTGCTTTTTGCCTTCCCGGTGCTGGTGCTCTACCTGCTGATCAACTGGCGCTACGGCTTCCGCTTCTTCGGGGGGATTAAGCGGTGAAGGAGACGAGGAGCGAAGAGCGAAGAGCGAATAGCGGAGAGATTAGAGCGAAGAGCGGAGAGGGGGTCGCTCCACGCTCCACGCTTCACGCTCTACGCTCTTGCCGCTACTGCACCCAGTTTCGCACCCACAATGCAGCCTATCCGCGGCGCCGTGCTGCCCATGATCTCAGTACAAACTTCCCCCGCTGCCACTGGCACTGGCGCTACCTGTGCAGTGTCTGCGGCCAGCCGATGCACTTTTCCGGGGTGACCTGGTGCGCAGCAACCGGCCAGTTCACCTGCCTGCACTGTGCACCTAGCCATCGCCGCGTAGACGTGTCCTTCTGGGGATGGGAATACTACTGGGAGATCGCCTGTCCGCACTGTGGCGGCGCTCATCCGGCTCTGGACCGGCTGGAGTTTCTGGGGCAACACCCCTGGCAGGTCGTGCCTGGTGCGGCGCGTCGCCGTCTGGGCCTGAGCCCAGAGAGCGCTTTCCAGCGGATGTACGTGTCTCAGTTCGTGCCCCTGGACGGTGCCGTGGACGATGCGGCCATCGCCGCCCAATGGAACGCCATTGCCGCGAGCTGGGATGCCCGCTACAGCGACGAGGGTGATAGCTCCCGCGTGCACCTGCTCAATGCCGTCCTCTGGCGCCTTTTGGGCGACGTGCAGGGCAAACGCATCCTGGACGCCGGCTGCGGCGCTGGCTATTTCTGCCGACTCCTGGCCAAGCGAGGGGCCGTCGTCACTGGCGTGGATCTGTCAGCCAGCTTCCTGGAGCTGGCTCGCCAACGAGCGCCGGAGCTGGCCATCACCTACTACCAGGGCAGTGTGAGCCACATGCCCTTCCTGGCCGCGGCCAGCTTTGACGCCGCCGTCTCCATCTGCGTCCTGCAGGACGTGCGCGACTACCAGGGGATGATCCGGGAGCTACACCGGGTCTTGCGGCCAGGCGGCGTTCTGGCCCTGGCCACCATGCATCCCTGTTTCAGCACGCCGCCGGGCAACGGCTGGGAGAGACAGCCCGCCGATACAGTCCGGCCAGAGGATCGGCTCTACTGGCGTGTGGGCGATTACTTCCAGTTGACGCGCGAGATCTGGCACTGGACCGGCGTGGGTACAGCTACCGGCTTCCATCGCCCCCTCTCGGCCATCATGACGGAGCTGTTGAGTGCCGGCTTTCGGCTGCGTGACTTCGTGGAGCCGTATCCGTCGCCAGAGTTGGTGGCTGTCCGTCCCGCCGAGTGGCTGCACGACACGCGCATCCCGCTGTTCCTCGTCTTAGGGTTGGTCAAGGAGTGAACGGATTGAGTGATACCCTTGCGGAGGTTCCAGAACCTTCGCAAGGGTTCAGACAAGGGAGACGCTATGGCCCAAATAACCCTGGATAAAGTCACCAAGCAGTTCGGCCACGTCATTGCTGTGGATGACGTGAGCATTTGTATCGAGGATGGTGAGTTCTTCGCCCTGCTGGGGCCCTCTGGCTGCGGCAAGACCACCACCCTGCGCCTCATCGCTGGCCTGGAGACCCCCACCGCCGGCCGCATCCTCATCGGGGGGCGGGAAGTAACGGACCTGCCGCCGCGGGAGCGGGACGTGGCCATGGTTTTCCAGGACTACGCCCTCTATCCGCACATGACCATCCTGGACAACATCGGCTATCCGCTGAAGGTGCGCGGGGTGGCCAAAGGGGAGATTCGGGAGCGGGCCAGCGAGGCGGCGCAGAACCTGCAGATCGGCCATCTGCTGGAGCGGCGACCGGCCCAACTCTCCGGCGGGCAGCAGCAGCGAGCGGCGGTGGCCCGCTCCATCGTCCACAAGCCGCAGGTCTTCCTCTTTGACGAGCCCCTCTCCAACCTGGACGCCAAGCTGCGCCTGGAGGCGCGGGGCTTCCTGAAGCACCTGCAGCACGAACTGGGCGTGACCACCGTCTACGTCACCCACGATCAGGCGGAGGCTATGGCCCTGGCCAGCCACATCGCCGTGATGTGCGCTGGTAAGGTCGTCCAGGTGGGCACGCCGCGGGAGGTCTATCGCCTGCCGCGCACCACCTTCGTGGCCTCCTTCATCGGCAATCCGCCCATGAACCTGCTGCCCTGCCGCCTGGAGCTGGGGTCGTCTGGCGCGTACCTGGCCGGCTCCACGTTCCGCCTGGACGTCACCCCGCTGCGCCCGCGGCTGTCTGGCCTGCACGATGGCCAGGAGCTCATCCTGGGGGTGCGGCCGGAGCATCTGACTCTCAGCGAACGGGAGAAGCCGCAGACCATTCCGGGCGAGGTCTACGCCGTGCAACCGCTGGGGGCGGAGTGCCTGGTGACCTTGCAGGTGGGCGAAACGGCCATCTCCGCCCGTCTGTTTACCGATGAGCCGCCTGTGGGCATGGGCCGGGCCTGGGTGGAGGTGCAACTGGATCGCGCTCTGCTCTACCGCGCCAGCGGGGAATTGGTGGAGGGATAAAATCAGAACCCCGGCTTCTGCCAGAAGCCAGGGTTCTTGCCGCGGCAGGAGGATAGAATGAACTTCCAGCTCTCACCTCTGGATGAACAGGCCCTCACCGCCTTCCTGCAGGACCTGGTGCGCACGCCCAGCCTCTCCACGCAGGAGCAGGCCGTGGCCGAGCGCCTGGCTGCGGAGATGCGGCGCGTGGGCTTCACGGAGGTGCGCACGGACAAGCTGGGCAGCGTCATCGGGCGATTAGGTAGTGGGCGGCCGGTGCTGGTCTACAATGGGCACATGGACCACGTGGGCGTCGGCGACGAGGCCACCTGGCGGCACGCCCCCTTCGGCGCGGTCATCGAGCAGGGCGTGCTCTACGGTCGTGGCGCCAGCGACATGAAGGGGGCGCTGGCGGCAATGGTCTACGGGGCCAAGCTCCTGGCCGATAACCAGGTGCCGCTCCAGGGCACGCTCTACGTCGTGGGCGTGGTGCAGGAGGAAACCTGCGAGGGTCTGGCCATGCGGGCCATCGTGGAGGAAGAGGGGATCAGGCCGGACTGGGTGGTGCTGGGCGAAGCGACGAACCTGCAGGTCTCCCGTGGGCATCGCGGGCGGCTGGCGCTGCGCGTGGTGACGCGGGGGCGCGCCGCTCACGGCTCGGCGCCGGAGCGGGGGGTCAACGCTATCTACCAGATGGCGCGCCTGGCCCTGAGCATTGAACGCCTCAACGAGCGCCTGCGCGTCGATCCCTTCCTGGGCAAAGGCACTATCGCCCTTACCATGGTGACCGGCGGGCGAGAGTTGAACGTCATCCCCGATGTCTGCACGGCCTACCTTGACCGGCGCCTGACCGTGGGTGAGGATGAGGTGCGGGCCTTGCGCGAGGTCGCCACCGCCGCTGCCCAGGAAGACGTAATGGCAGAAGTGGTCGTGCTGGACTATGCTGCTACCTGCTACACCGGCGCTGCGGTGCGCGGGCGCAAGTACTTCCCGTCCTGGACTCTGCCCGAAGATCACCCTCTGGTGCAGGCGATGGCGGCGGCCGTGGAGGGCGAGCTGGGCGCCCGGCCGACGATCGGGCGCTGGGCCTTCTCCACCGATGGTGCTTACACCGCCGGGCAGGCCGGCATCCCCACCGTGGGCTTCGGCCCCGGCGAAGAGCGTTTTGCCCACAGCGTAGACGACCAGATACGCCTGTCCGACGTGTTCGCCGCCGCCCGCGTCTACGCCCGTCTGGCCGCCGACCTGTTGGCTTGAGGATGGGATTTGTGCTATAATTGGCCGGGGCTTGCCGTTCAACACTACAAGCGGGCCTCCCCCACCCAGGGTGGAGGCCCTTTCTATCCGTAGGTCGGGCGCGCCGCCCGACTCTCTGATGTGGCGGGCAACGTGCCCGCCCTACGGCTAGGCAAGGAGGTTTTATGCTCTTTGAGAACGCCACTATCATCACCATGGACCCGCAACGCCGCGTCCTGGCCGACGGCGCCATCGTCGTCCAGGGCGACCGCATCGCCGCCGTAGGTAAGCGGGCCGTCCTGCGCCAGCAGTTCCCGCACGAGGAGCGATTTGATTGCCGTGGCGGCATCGTCCTGCCGGGACTGATTGACACCCACGTGCACATGGCCCAGGCCCTGATCCGCGGCTGCGCCGATGACCTGGCCCTGCTGGACTGGCTCAGCCAGCGGGTCTGGGTGCTGCAGGGTAACTACACCGCCGATGATGGGCGAGCCAGCGCCGCTCTGTGTATTCTGGAGATGCTGAAGTCCGGCACCACGGCCTTCGTGGAGACGATGATTGCCGGACGCTACGGCTTTGACGGCCTCGCCGAGCTCGTGCGGGTGTCCGGCATACGCGCCGCGCTGTCCAAGATCGTCATGGACATCCCCACCTACGCTACGCAGACCAGCAGCATGTTCCCCGGCATGCGCGAGGAGCGGGAGGCCAGTATGCGCCAGGCCCTGGACATGCACGCCAAGTGGCACGGCCAGGCCGATGGGCGCATCCAGGTGTGGTTCGGCCCACGGCCCATTGGCAGCTCCACCCCCGACCTGCTGCGCGAGGTGGCGCAGATCGCTCAGGAGCGGGACATGCGCATTGACATCCACTTCTGCGAGGTGCGGGAGGATGTGGCCTACATCCGGCAGAGCTTCGGGCTACGACCGACGGAGTTCTTCCAGCGCCTGGGGCTCCTGGGCCCGCGCACGCTGCTGGTGCACGCCGTCTGGCTGGATGCTGACGACATCGCCACCATCGCCCGCACGGGCACGCACATCTCCCACAACCCGGCCTCCAACGCCAAGCTGGGATCGGGCATTGCCCCCGTGCCGGCGCTGCTGCAGGCCGGCGTCAACGTCTCCCTGGGCTGCGATGGCGGCCCCAGCAACAACACCTACGACCTGCTGCGCGACCTGCGCCTGGCCGCCTATGTGCACAAGGCTCAGGCCCTAGATCCCACCGTCGTTCCCGCCGAGGCGGTGCTGGAGATGGCCACGATCAACGGCGCTAAAGCCATGGGGCTGGAGAGCGAGATCGGCTCGCTGGAGCTGGGCAAGAAGGCCGATTTGATCGTTGTTGACATAAATAAGCCACATCTGACCCCCAGCCCCAATCCTGTGTCCACGATAGTGCACTGTGCCACCGGTGGTGATGTAGACACCGTGGTCATTGATGGCCGGATCGTAGTGCGTGATGGCCGCTGCCTGACCCTGGACGAGGAAGCCGTGTTACGTGAAGCTCGTCAGCGGGCCGTCGAGGTCTACCGGCGAGCGGGTATAGCCATCAAACCCCGCTGGCCGGTGCTATAAGGACAGAACGCATGGATGCCATCGTCAAACCAAGCCTCTCGCTGGCGCTGCCACCGACCTTTCGGGCCCTGCGCCATCGCAATTATCGCCTCTGGTGGTCCGGCCAGCTCATCTCCCTCACCGGCACCTGGATGCAGACGGTGGCCCAGAGCTGGCTGGTGTTGCAACTGACCAACTCGGCTTTCCTGTTAGGGCTGACGGGCTTCATCGGCTCGCTGCCTATCCTCTTGCTCTCGCTTTGGGGCGGGGTCGTGGCTGATCGCGTCCACAAACGTAACCTGCTGGTGGCCACCCAGACCACGGCCATGCTCCAGGCCTTTCTGCTGGCCTTCCTCACCTGGCGTGGGCTGGTGCGGGTGGAGCACGTGCTGGTTCTGGCCGCCGTACTGGGGTTGGTCAGTGCTTTCGATGCCCCCACTCGCCAGGCCTTCACCGTCGAAATGGTGGGCAAGGAAGACCTGATGAATGCCATTGCCCTGGGGTCGACCCTCTTCAACGCCGCCCGCATCATCGGGCCAGCCCTGGCCGGGGTACTGTTAGCCATTATCGGCACAGCGGGGTGCTTCACCCTGAACGGGGTCAGCTTCCTGGCGGTCATCGCTGGGCTGCTGGCCATGCGCCTGCCCCCGGCGCCCAGGGTCGCCACGAGTGAATCGGCCCTGCACAATCTGCGGGAGGGCCTGGCTTACGTGCGCAGTAACAGCATGGTGCTGTCTCTCCTGGCTCTGGTGGGCACGACCAGCGTCTTCGGGATGCCCTATGCCGTCTTGATGCCCATCTTCGCCCAGGATGTGCTGAAGATGGGGGCCCAGGGGCTGGGCTTTCTGACGGCCGCGGCGGGGATCGGGGCGCTGATCGGCGCACTGACCCTGGCCTCCCTGAGCCGCTTTGGCCGTAAGGGGCTGCTCCTCACCGCCGGCAATCTGCTCCTCCCAGCGCTGCTGGCGGCCTTCGCCTTCTCCCGCTCTTTCCCCCTTTCGCTGCTCTGCCTGGTGGGCGTGGGCTGGGCGATGATCGCCCAGAACACCACGGCCAATACTCTGATCCAAATCACCGTGCCTGATCACCTGCGCGGGCGGGTGATGAGCGTCTACACCCTGCTCTTCATGGGCATGACGCCGCTGGGCAACCTGCAGGCGGGGACGGTGGCCAGCCTTATGGGGGCACCGTTTGCCGTGGGGTTTGGGGCGGCGATTTGCGCCCTGGCGGCGTTGCTGATCCTCTGGCGCCTGCCGCAGTTGCGGCGGCTGGAGTAAAGTGTTATAATAACCATTGCCGATTGGCGATTGGCGATTGGCGATCTTGGTAGGGCAGTGCCCGTGGCCTGCCGCCCAGATACGCCGAACAGGACTGGCACTTCAAAAAACACACAAAGGAGTGACCAAATGAAAACCGACACCTTTCGTGGCCGGGATTTCCTGGCCGAGACCGACTGGAGGCGCGAGGAGATCGAAACGATCCTGGACCTGGCGCTGGACTTCAAGCGCCGCCGGGCCATCGGCGAGGCGCACAATCACATCCTGCCGGGCAAGACCCTGTTCCTGATCTTCTACAACCAGTCGCTGCGCACCCGCAACAGCTTTGAGGCGGGCATGACCCAGCTCGGCGGGCACGCCCACTTCCTCGACCCGGCGAAGATTTATGCGCCGGCTATGGAGGGTTATGAGAGGGCCTACACCACCGAGCGCGTCTCGGACGTGGCCCGCACGCTCTCCCGCATGGGCGAGGCCATCGCCATCCGCTGCTACGGCGATCCGGTGCAGTGGCGTTACGGCGGCGCCCACGAGATGCTGCGCGAGTTCGCCCGCTGGGCCGACATCCCCGTCCTGAACATGGAAGACGACATCTATCACCCCTTCCAGGGCCTGGCCGACATCCTCACCGTCAAGGAGAAGTTCGGCGGCTTCAAGGGCGTGCGCTTTCTCATGTCCTGGGCCTACTCGCCCTCCATCGAGAAGCCGCGCGCCGTGCCCCAGAGCGCCATCCTCTACGCTACGATGATGGGCATGGAGGTGACCCTGGCGCATCCCGTGGGCATGGAGCTGGCCCCGGACATCCTGCAGCAGTGCCAGGACTACGCCCGGCGCTACGGCGGCTCCTTCAAGGTGGTCAACGATTTTGAAGAAGCCTTGAAGGGCCAGGACGTGGTCTATCCTAAAGCCTGGTGCGCCGTGCCCATCTTCCAGCCGCCCATCGGTGAAAACGATCCCAAGAAGACCCAGGCCATCTTTGACGCCAACAAGAGCTGGATCTGCGACGCCAGGCACCTGGCGCTGGCGAACAAGGACGCCATCTACATGCACTGCCTGCCTTGCGACCGCGGCTTTGAGGTCACCAACGACGTGATTGATGGCCCACAGTCTGTGGTCTTCGACGAGGCCGAGAACCGCCTGCACGTGCAGAAGGCGGTGATGGCGCTGGTGATGCGGTAGACAAGGAGAAAGTAGATAAGGGATAAGTAGACAAGGAGCAGGTAGACAAGCCCCTTGCTACTGCCTACTTGTGTACTTGCTACTTGTTTCCTTGCTACTTGTCTACTTGTGAGATGCCTTCTGAACACTGGTTATCCCAACTCAAGGCCGACCCACTCCCCTGGCTGCTGAGTGGCGAGCCGGTGGTGCGCTGGTGGACGCGGCGCGACTTGCTAGATCGGCCGGCCGCAGACCCGGAGACCAACGCCGCCCACGCCGCGGCGCGGGATAGCGCCGCGGCCCGGACCATTCTGGCGGCGCAGCGCCCCAGCGGGGCCTGGGTCTCGGAGAAGCATCTCTATAGCCCCAAGCACACGGCCACCACCTGGCAACTGGACCTTCTGGCGGACTTTGGCTTCACTGCCGCCGATGAGGCGGTACGCCGCGCCTGCGCTCTCTTCCTGGCCTGGCAGTTGCCCAGCGGAGCCTTTGGCCTGGTCGCCAAGGCCAGGGCGGGTGAGGCCTGCTCCACGGGGCGCATCCTCTGCCAGTTCCACCGCTTCGGCCTGGGCGACGACCCACAGGTGGCCCGGGCCTGGGACTGGCTGGCGACCACGCAGCGCGCCGACGGCGGCTGGCACTGCCGGGCGGCCATGATGCAGCCGGCCAGGCCGAGCTGCTTTCTGGCCACGGTGAAGGTACTGGAGGCCTGCCGGGCCGCCGGGGACACGGCCAGCGATCTGGCTTGTCACGCTGCCCGCTTCGTGCACGGCTGCCTGATGGAGCCGCGCATAGAACGCTACACCTCGCCCACCCTCTGGTCGCGCTTCGTCTACCCCAACCACTGGTACGATGCGGTGAGCGTGGTGGATCTGCTGCTCAACTTTGGCTACGGCGCGGGCGATGAGCGGATGGAGGCGGCGGTGACCCTCATCCGCCAGAAGCAGAACGCCGACGGCACCTGGAACCACGATAGCGAGCTGGCCTTTCACGGCCCCACGCTCTACAACTTTGGCCCTGTCGGTGCACCCAGCCCCTGGGTCACCTTCCGGGCGCTGAGGGCATTAAAGAGGGCGGGGAATCAGGAAATCAGGGGCTTAGTTCCCTGATTCCCCGATTCCCTGATGGGATGGTTCACAATTTGGGTAACACTTTAACACGTATCTGAAAAGTAGTTGAGTTTAAGGGCCAAGTGCGGCAAGCGATCTGATGAAGACCGCATGGTCGCCTGACCGCCTCTGGCGGCTCTCC
>Ga0315268_10000648_pt1 | contig 40334 bp, 27 predicted proteins | sample C1_top_MG_FD_204535 | JGI IMG/M metagenome (GOLD analysis project Ga0315268, IMG submission 204535) | Sediment microbial communities from Yellowstone Lake, YNP, Wyoming, USA - C1_top | ecosystem: Environmental > Aquatic > Freshwater > Lake > Sediment | place: USA: Wyoming | collected 2017-08-01
TTTGATCATCCTGAGATGCCACAGAATGATGTCATGCGGTATTAGCCCCAGTTTCCCGGAGTTATCCCCCACATAAAGGTAGGTTATCCACGTGTTACTCACCCGTTCGCCACTACCATACACTCATATTGCTATAAATGCATGACCGTTCGACTTGCATGTATTAGGCACGCCGCCAGCGTTAGTCCTGAGCCAGGATCAAACTCTCCATAAAAAAATTATTAAATTTTTCAAATGGAAAATTTAAAAAAACGATCCAGAAACTCAATCATATGTACACTGTGCTTGCTTGTTCAGTTTTCAAAGAACTAAAAATCATTCGTTTCCCAATGTTCCGTAGAGTTTGTAATTATACACAAAATGACTCCCAATGTCAAGCACCAATTTGCATTATTCTAAAAAATAATGCACTTTATTTTATTTGACAACACACCTGCCATTTTATAACCGGCAGCCCTACAGTGATACGTCCGGAAACAGCAAGCTCCCCTTTTCCTGGCAGCCGGCAATAACCCGTTGACATTCCAAGGATTTTAAGATATCATAAATGCCAGCCAATCAAACTCTTTAACTGACAAGGGGGCTTTATGCTGCGTACTGCAACAATAATGTTAGCTGTAACGGTTATCATCTCTGTCTTATTGATGATGCACCTTTATATTTACCGCAGGATCGTTTCCCTGTTCGCGTTATCCCGTAACGGCTGGTTCCTGGCGGCTTTTTTACTGCTGGCTGTATGCTTCCCCATTGCCATGTTCTTGTCGCGAACGGTCGCCGGGCCGGCGGTCCGGGTTTTCTACTGGATGTCCGCCGCCTGGTTCGGCTTCATTTTCCTGGGACTGGCCGTATTCGGACCGATCCACCTGGCCGAAACGTTATTCAGGCTGGTCCCGTATCCGCTGCCTCTCAAGCTCTGGGGTTGGATGTCCATCGGGCTGACCCTGGTCATCGGGATCTACGGGCTGATCAACGCCGCCGTGATCCGGAACACCGAGGTGACCATCGGACTCAAAAAATTCAAGGGGCCGAAAACTACCATCGTCCTGCTGACCGATATCCACGCGGGCGCGGTTTACCGACCGGAGTATCTGGAGAAGATCGTGGCCAGGACCAATGCCCTGAAGCCCGACCTGGTGGCCATAGCCGGGGACCTGTTCGACGGCTCGGCCCAGCCGGAATACCGCATGGTGCAGCCCTTGGAGAAGCTTGAGGCCCCGGCCTTCTTCGTGACCGGCAATCATGAGATATATGAGGGAGTGGATATAACCACTGCCCTGGTGGCTAGGACCGGGGTAACCGTGCTGCGCAATCAGGTGGTGAGGCGGAACGGCCTGCAGATCGCCGGCATTGACGCCCCGTCCCGGGACAGCCGTAAAAACCCTGCCGTATCGGATCTCTCCGCTCAATTCGACCGAACGCAGCCCGTAGTGCTACTTTACCATATCCCGCTGGGACTGGATGAGGCCCGGGCTGCCGGAGTTGACCTTCAGCTTTCGGGGCACACCCACAACGGACAGATATTCCCGTTCACATTGATCATGCCCCTTGTCTACAAATTTTATAAGGGTCTTGGACGGGAGGTCCGGGAAACATATATCAAACAGAATCCCAGCACCATGCTGGCACTGGTGCAGCAGTCAGGTATAAACAAGCAGGATGATTTCTTCGTCTATGTCTCCCAGGGGGTCGGCAGCTGGGGCCCGCCCATGAGGATCGGGACCAGGAGCGAGATAGTCAAAATAACTCTGGTCCCGGCAGAAATGTGAAAAGAATAAGGGGCGGTTCTTTAGAGAGCCGCCCCTTATTTTGTCAACATCTTATGCAGATAGAGCGCCGCTTTCAGGTAGATCATTTGCGGCATATTCGGCCGGTGGTTTTTCTTGAAGAACAAATACATCGACCTTCGGTGCTCTTCATCCATCCTGGCTTTCTCCTGCTCGGAGCTTTTACCCCAATAGTGAATCAGCCTGGCCTGGGGGACATAAAATGTCTGCCAGCCTTTTTGGGATGCGTTCAGGCAAAGATCGATGTCCTCCAGATACATGAAATATCTCTCGTCCAAAGCTCCGGTCTGTTCCAGCATCTCCCTTCTCAGGATGAGGCAGACCCCGGCCAGGGCGGGAACGGCGGAAGGCTGGTCATCCGGCAGACCCCGGAGCATGTAACTGGCAGCGCCCGGATTTCCCGGCCATATGGACGTGATGGGCGACTTGCGGGCAAAAAGGATATTAACGTAGCCGGGTATGGCCCGGATGGTGGGCTGAAGGCTGCCGTCCGGGTTAAGCACTTTTGGCCCGGCCAAGCCGGCTTTCGGGTTTGACTCCATGAAGTCGAACAAGCTTTTAAGGCAGCCCGGCCCAACCAAGGTGTCCGGATTGAGCAGCACCGGATACTTCCCGGATGAAGCTTTGATCCCGATATTGCAGGCGGCGGCAAACCCCAGGTTTTTGGGATTGGTGATCAGCCTTGCCTCGGGATGTTCCCTGCTTAACATCGCCGGGCTTCCGTCGGATGAGGCATTGTCGACCACTATCACCTCATGGCTGAGATCCCCGGTTGTCCTGATGGAGTTTAGACACCGGGAAAGCAGTTCACCCACGTTGCGGTTGACTATGATCAGACTGATGCTGATATGATCGTTCATTGGCAATTTTTTCATTTTGGTCGGCTAAAAAACAGAGACGAAATGTTTTCGTCTCTGTTTTAAGTTTGCAGACGATTGCCCGCTATAGCTGTCCGGTCAGCCTCAGCCACTGCAGGCGCCAGACCATCCAGACCGCCTCGTAGACTATCTTCTTGGACATCTTGGACTGGCCCACCTTGCGCTCCTCAAAGATGATGGGGACCTCGGTCACCTTAAATCCCCGGTAATAGGCGTTGAAATGCATCTCTATCTGGAAGGCGTAGCCGTTGGATTTGATCCGGTCCAGGTTGACGGCCTCCAGCACCTTCCGCCGGTAACATTTGAAGCCGCTGGTCAGGTCCCGCACCGGCACCCCGGTCACCACCCGGGCGTAGATGTTGGCAAAATACGAAAGCAGCAGCCGTTTCAGGGGCCAGTTGACCACGTTGACCCCGTCCAGGTAGCGGGAGCCGATCACCAGGTCGTAGTCCCCTATTTTTTCCAGGAACACCGCCAGTGTTTTTGGGGGGTGGGAGAAGTCTGCGTCCATTTCGCAGACCAGGTCGTAATCCTTGGAAAGCGCCCATTTAAAGCCGGTGACATAGGCGGTGCCCAGTCCCATCTTTCCCGGCCGGTGAATGACGTGGACCTTCCGGTCCTTTTGGGAGAGTTCATCCAAAAGCCTTCCGGTGCCGTCAGGCGAGTTATCGTCTATCACCAGCACCTCGAACACCGGGTCCACCGACTGGATCTGTGATATGATCTCGGCAATGTTGCCTTTCTCATTATAAGTGGGGATTATCACCAGCGCCTTCATGGAACGACTCCTAGGATTATGGTTTGAGGTTTCAAATGCTGGTCAGCCAGCCTCAGGTGAACAGGCCAGATTTTTTCTCGGCCTGCAGCTCCAGGTCCTCCAGCACTCTTTTTTGGTCTTCTATCTTTCTGTATATATCGTTAAGCTCCTTGCTGCGGGCCTGGTACTCGGAAGCCTCCGCCGAAAGCATCTTCAGGCGTTTTAGCACCGCCGATTCCTCCTCGGATTTCTGATCCACCGATTTCTGCCTTTCCTCCAGCTCCTGCTTGAGACCGGCCATCTTCTTGTCCCAGTCCTCCTTGTAGGATAGTATCTCCTTTTGGTCGTTCTTCAGACCGGCCAGCTGCTGTTCCAGTTCATCCCGCTGCCGCTGCTTGGCCGCCAGTTCATCCTCGTTCTGCCGCACCATCTCACTGACATCGTCCAGCTGGCGGTATTTGTCATCCAACTGGGTCTGGACCGCGGCCAGCTGCTGTTTGATCTGGTTCTTGGCGGTCTCGGTCTCCTGGGCCATCTGCAGGATCTCATCATTCTGATGCTTGAGCCTCTGCTCCAATTCCTGCCGGGCCTCCTCCAATGAACGCTGGGCCTCCTGCAGCCCGGCCTGGGCTTGCTGGCGGTCATTTTTCAGGGAATCAAGCTCCGCCTGGGTTTTTCCGGTTTCATCTTCCAGCTGCGTGGCCTGGGACCGGCCCGAACTTATTTCTTCGTTCAACCGTCCCAGCTCCCCTGTCCTGTCAGCTATCTGTTGGCGCAGCGATGCCAGTTCTGATTCCGCGGTCATGGCGCCCCGGGCCCGTTCCTGCATCAGATCCTGGTTCTGCTGGTTGATCTCCTCCAGTTCCCGGCGGCCTTCATCAGTTCTCTGCCTGAGCTCGTCGGCCTGCTGCTGCAGTTCCTTGATCCGGACCAGCTGCTGCGCTATCTGGTTCTGCTGCTGCTGCTGAAAGGGAACTGCCTCCCTGATCCACTGCTCCACCTCCAGCTTCTGGCTCTGGAGCATCTCCCTGGCCTGGGTCAGTTCCCGGCCGCTTTGGTTAAGCTGTTTTATCTCGTCCTTCAGCCTCTGCCGTTCGCCCTCCAACCCGGAGACCTGGGCGCTTAATTTTTGCTGTTCCTCTCCGGTCTGGCCCAGCCGCGAGAGTGACTCGTTCACACTGGCCTGCAGTTTCTGGTCCCTGTCCTCCAGGGCAGCGCAGTCGGCCTTCCTCTGGTTGATCTCATTCTGCAGGGCGGATCTTTCCTCACCCAGCTTGTCGTATTCCTCCTGGGCCTGGATCAGGGATTCCCGGGTCCTAGCCAGATCCCCTGCACCCTTGAGCTGGTCCTGCTGCAGCCCGGCCAGGACACGGTTGATATCCTCCAATTGCCGGTTGGATATTTCGCGCGATCCTTCCAGCTGGATCTGTTCCTGTTTAAGGGCCTCGACCTGGGAAAAGGCCGCCTTTATTTCCGTTTGGAGCCTTTGCAGCTTTCCCTCGGCCTCCACCCGGAAACTCTCCCTTTGGCTGATCTTGGCCTCGGCCTCCGAGAGTTTTTTCCAGGCCTGTTCCAGGCCTGTTTCCATCGACTGCTTCTGCCTGGCCAGATCATCTATCTTTCGGGCTATCGCCAGCCCGTCCGATTTCAGACCGTCTATCTTCTGCTGCAGCAGCTGCTGGACGTTCTGCCGGTTGGCGGTGTTCTGCTGCAGTTCCTCAATGCCTTTTTCCAGGCTGGCCACCTGCCGGTTGCGCTCCACCAGCAGGCTTTCCGCTCCGGTAAGTTCCTCCAGTTTCTGTCGGAGTTGCCCCTCGATCTCAGACCTTTCCCGGACAAGCGTCTCTGCTTCGTTCTTCAGGAGATACAAGGACTGCTGCTGCTGGGAGACCTGGTTTTGAAGCTGCTCCAGTTGAGAGGAAAGGTTTTCCTGCTGGCTCCGCCCTTCTTGTAGGGCGGTATCCAGGGCCTGAGCCTGTTCTTTGTCCGATTGCAGGGCCTCCTGGCTGGAACGCATATCCTGTCGAAGCCCCTCCAACACTCCCTCCAGCACCATCGACTGGTGGAGTTTTTCGTCCGTTTCCTTCTGTTTCTGCTCCAGCTGCTGCAGGGCGGCTTCCAACTGGCCGTTCTTGTCGATCCGGTCCTGCTCCAGCCGTTCTATCTGTTCTTTAAGCTCGTTTCTGGCCTGCTCGGTGGAATCCTTTTCATCGTGCAGCGCTGCTGTCTCTGCTTTGGTTGAATCAAGCTCGGCCTTGGCTTGTTCCAGCTGGGCCATCAAAGCGTAATGGGATTTCTGCTTGGCCGCCAGTTCGCCGTCCAACATCTCCGCCTGGGCCTTGTGCTGCCCGATGATAGAGATCACTGCTTCCAGTTCGGTTTTAGCCGATTGGATCTGGTTCAACAGCTGTCCGTGCCGGCCCGACGATTCTTCGATCTCGCGCTGCAGCGCCAGGCTTTGTTTTTCCAGCCCGCTTATATCCCGGGTCCGGTCCTTCATGGTGGCCAGTATCTGGGCCAGTTCCGCCTTGATCTTAGCCTGATATTTCAACAGCTCCTTCCGTTCCTTTTTAGAACGGTTCAGCTTCTTAAGGGTGTGGGCTGTCTCCTTGCGCCGGGATTTTATCTCCTCATCCAGCGCTTTTTTTTGCGAAAGTTTGAGGGCCAGCGCTTCGTCAATCGGCAGTTCCGGCTCCTTGTGGAACAGTTTCTTTGCCCCCACGGTCGAGACCGTCCCGATGGCAGCAATTACCCGGGAGAACCTGGCCAGCATTGTTTCCCTTCCGGAAGCATCGCCATCATCACCGGATTGAAGTTCCGGCATCGAAGCAGCCGGCAATGCATCGGTTTCGGCTGAACCGGTTTCAGGTTGTTCCTCAATGGCTTTTTCCGGCTGGATTTCCTGCTGGTGGGGAAGCGATCCCACGTTTTGAACCTCCGGTTGAGACACAGATCCCTCTGCCGTGATTTCCGTTGAACTGACCCCGTCGCTTGCGCCATCCGGGGTGATCATTTCTTGTCCGGATCCCTGCGTTTTGCGCCGGGTTAGAAAACGGGAGATAAATTCCCGGACATCGTTCTTTATCTGGGAGACCATGGGGGACGCCGCAGCTTTTGGCTCCCTATCCGTCCCGGGCTCCGGAGAGGCTGGGGCCGTTCCCTGCAACTGTCCATCAGTTGGTTCGGCAATTTGGCCGGCATCTCCGGAAAACTCCGGCTCATCATCGGACCCAGGCAAGCTGACGTGCTCTGCCGGCTCGGCATCCGGTCCAGTGTTCTGCCCTTCGCCTGATTCATCGTCTGGGTCAGGCTCCGAAGGCAGCAACAGGCCGTCTCCGGCCGGCATGCTGCTGCCGGCCTTAAAAAAGGCCTTTAGTCTGGTGATCAGCCCCGGTCCCCAGGGCCGGGCCGGGGTTCCCGACTCCGGCCGGAGCTCATCCGGCACGGAGGGAAAGCCTTCACCTGCCTGCACCCGGGTCGGCTCCTCGTTCTCCAGTCTTTCTTCATCCATCTTTGCCATCCTCTTTGGTCATGTCTTTTAGCCTGGCCAGTTTGTTCAAGGCCTCTATGGGGGTCAGGGTTTCGGGATCCACCGATTTGATCTCCTCAAGCACCGCCTGATCCTGCAGGCTGAACATCGTTTCCGCCGCTACGTTTTGAGGTATCTGATGCCGGGCCAGCCGCGGGGTCCGGTCGCCGGACAGGGCGTCGGATTCCAGGTTGAACAGGATCTCCCGGGCCCGGTCGGTCACCGTCCTGGGCAAGCCTGCCAGTTTGGCCACCTGCACTCCGTAGCTTTGCCCGGCCGGGCCGGCCATCACCTGGCGCAGGAATATTATCTCGTCGCCCCACTGTTTGACCGCCATGGAATAATTCTTGATTCCCGGCATCCAGGACGGAAGTTCGGTCAGCTCGTGGTAATGGGTGGCGAACAGCGTTTTGCAGCGGGTCTGGTCGTGCAGGTATTCGCTGACCGCCCAGGCGATGGCCAGCCCGTCGAAGGTGCTGGTGCCCCGGCCGATCTCGTCCAAAAGGACCAAGCTTCTGCCGCTGGCGTTGTTCAGGATGTTGGCGGTCTCGTTCATCTCGGCCAGAAAAGTGCTGACCCCCTTGGCCAGGTCGTCCGAGGCCCCGATCCGGGTAAAGACGCGGTCGATCACGCCGATCTGAGCCTGTTGGGCCGGTACAAAGGAACCGGTCTGGGCCAGGATCACGATCAGCGCTATCTGCCTTAAGTAGGTAGATTTTCCGGCCATGTTGGGCCCGGTCAATATTATCAGCCGGTTCTGATCATCGTCCAGGAGGGCGTCGTTGGACACGAACTGCCCCAGCCGGAAATTCTTCTCCACCACCGGATGCCGGCCCCCCTGGATGAACAGCCTCGATTCGCCGTCCACCAGCGGCCTGCGGTAACCGTTCTCCACCGCCGCCTGGGCCAGCGAATAGATGGCGTCAACGGCCGCAACGGCCTCGGCGGTCTCCTTGATCTTGGCACTGTGGAGGCGGACCTGTTCCTTTAATCCGTTGAACAGTTCCATCTCCAGCTGCCGGATCTTCTCCTCGGCCCCCAGCACCTTGTCCTCGTAGGCTTTTAGTTCTTCGGTGATGTAGCGCTCGGCGTTGGCCAGGGTCTGTTTGCGGATATAGTTTTGGGGGACCAAGGCGAGGTTGGCCTGGCTGATCTCGATGTAATACCCGAACACGCTGTTGAAGCCGACCTTGAGAGAATTGATCCCGGTCCTTTCCCGCTCGGTCTTCTGCAGCCCGGTGATCCAGGATTTGTCTCCGGAGGCCAGCGCGTTCAACTGGTCCAGCTCCGGACTGTATCCCGGTCTGATGAATCCCCCCTGCAGATAGGCCAGCGGCGGCTCCGGGACAATGGCCTTTTCCATCAGCAGGCAAAGGTCCTGAAGATCATGGATCCCGGCGTTTTGATCTTCCCAGTACGCCCCCTCGGGCAACAATGACTTTATCTGCTTGGCCGCATCCAGCGATTGGGCCAGCCCCTGCAGGTCCCGGGGCCCGGCCCGGTGGCAGGTTATCCGCCCCAGCAGCCGCTCCAGGTCCTGCACCTTCTTTAATTGGGCGGCCAGATTTTCCCGGTGCTGGCGCGAGTCGACCAGCGACCCCACCGCATCCTGGCGGACCTTGATCTGAGTCAGGGACACCAGCGGGGCCGCCAGAAAGCGCCGCAGCAGGCGGGCTCCCATCGGGGTCAGGGTCCTGTCTATCGCTTCCAGCAGGCTGGCCTGGCCGGGAGCGCTTTCCGGCAGCAGGGCCAGGTTGCGGATGGTGGCGCTGTCCAGCAGCATCTGGCTGGAAAGGCTGTAGGGCGCAAGTTTGGCGATGTGCCCCACCGAGGTCTTTTGGTTGTCCTCCAGATAACGCAGGGCCGCCCCGGCGGCGGCCGTGGCCAGTTCCAGATCCTGGCAGCCGAACCCGGCCAGGGAAGCGGTTTTGAAATGTTCCAGCAGGCGGCGCTTGGAGGATTCTCCGTCAAAATGGTAATCGTCCTGCAGGGTCAGGGCAAAGCCGGATACTGAAGACTTTAGGGCATCGGCCTGGCCCTTGGGAACCAGGATCTCCGAAGGCTGGTTGCGCCCCAGTTCATCGGCCAGGTCGGCCAGCGGCAGTTCGGTCAATCTGAAATTGCCGGCCGAGAGGTCGCACAAAGCCAGGCCGCAATTGGTTCCCTGGATCTTGACCGCCGCCAAAAGATTTTCCCGCCGCTCCTCCAGCAGCGAAGGCCGCATCACAGTGCCGGGGGTTATGACCTCGGTCACCGCCCTTTTGACTATGCCCCTGGCCAGCTTGGGATCCTCCACCTGGTCGCAGATGGCCACCTTGTGCCCGGCCTTGATCAGCCTGGTCACGTAGCGTTCCAGGGCGTGGTGGGGAATGCCGGCCAGGGGAACGCTGTTGGACTTGCCGTGGTTGCGGGCTGTCAGCACTATCCCCAGCACCTTGGAGATCAGAACCGCATCGTCGAAAAATGTTTCGTAAAAATCGCCCACCCTAAAAAGCAGCACGGCATCCGGATGCTCCTGCTTGATCTGGTGATACTGGGCGATCATGGGCGTGGTCTTTTCCATCATCCGGTCCGCCCTTTGGTTCCGTTTTTTGAAGCCGGGTGGTGTCTCATTTCTGCACCAACAAGGCCTTGATCCCATAGACGCTCAGCAGTTTTTGGGAGGTCTGCATGGCCTCCGCTTTTCCGGAATATGGACCGGTATAAAGCCGGTAACTGCGGTCATGTCTGGATTCGGAGCTGTCGATCCGGCAGGAATGGTCCTGCTTCTCCAGCCGTTTTTTCCAGTCGGCCATCACGGCCTTTTCCCGGTAGACCCCGATCTGCAGGTAATATCTTTTGACTGGTTCCGGTTTTAGCTTGGGCTGAGCGGCATTTGCCGGCTGGGATTTGACTTCCGGAACACGGGTCTCCGTCTCCGGCAGGCTCCGGGGAACGCTGTCCTCCTGCGCTTCGGGATCGTCATCAATTCCGGATAAGAGCTGTTCCCGGGCCTCGCCGGCCTCGTAGCTCTCGGGGTACAGGTCCAGGATCTGCCTCCAGCGGCTGTTGGCCTGGGCCGTATCGCCCTTAAGCCTCCAGCAGTCGGCCAAAGCCCTGAAGACTGCCGCCCCCCGGAAATTCTGGGGATACTGCTGGACAAAGGCCTGGGCATAAGAGGCCGCCTGGGACAGGCTGTCGACGGCCATCGCCATCAGAGCCAGCCGGTAAAGGCTCTCGCTGCCGGGCGGGGTCTGGGCGTAATGGGAATAGGTGAAAAGGTAGCGGGCCCTGGCTTCGGGAAAAGCACCGGCGTTCTGGCAGTACTGGGCGGTGGCAAAAGCCGCCTGGGGAGCCAGGGTATGGGCGGGATAATTGTCCATGATGAACTGGTAATGGGCAAAGGCATTGGTTCCGCTGTTCTCTATCCGGGCTAAAGTGAAATGTGCTTCGGCCAATAGCTGGCCCCGGGTATGATGCTTGAGGAACTTCTGGTAGGCCTCCACCGCCTGGGGATACTTGCCGGCTTGACAGTACTGCCAGGCGATGTTGTATTCCTCCTCCTCGGTCAGCGCCCAAAGCAAAGATGTGCCCAGCAACAAGAGAGACAGGGCAATTATAAAGACCCGGGCCGGGAAGAAACTAAAACACAGCCTGCCCCATTTTTTTATTTTGCATTTTGCCTTTTGCATTTTAAGTATTAGTAAAGTTCCCTCTTCCCGGCCACGGTCTGCACCACCCATTGGAAGCCTATGAAGGTGTAACCGCTGGCGTCATCATCCCGGCGCGAGACCCAGGTGATCTTCCCGTAATGGGGCACGTTGTCGGTAATGATGAAGAACGACTGGCCCATCAGGGAATTGTCCAGGGTCACTTCGTTGTAATAGCCGGAATCAGGGGCCACATTGCCGGTGCCCAGCTTTAGGCCGTAATTGGAGCGCAGCTGGATGGTGGAAGGCGTGGTGGCGGAAAGCCACCATAACTGGATACTGCCATAGCTGGCCGTTCCGCTTTTAAAATAAAAGACGTCCGGAGAATCCCCCTGGGACACGCCCAGCGAGTCGTAGCCGGAAATGACCGTGCTGGTGGGGGCCTCGGTGGGCGACTGGCTGCAGCCGACGGCCGCCAGAAGCGCCAGGGCCAGCCCCAGCATCCTGATGTTTTTTCTTTTTCCCATAATCCTGTATTTTAGCCTATAAGTCCATTATTTTCAATAGAAAACTGAAATAAAAAACGGGCTTTTTAAAGCCCGTGTGATACAGGTCTTTTTGCATCCAAAGTTTGCTTTAACGACCTTCAGCCATTACTTTATCCTGCCTATCTTTTTCCAATAGGCATCCTGGGTGGTGTTGCGCACCTGGTTTTGTTCCGCGCTCCAGTAATACTTTCCGCCGAATTCATCCTTAGAAATATCATCAACAAGACCGGCCGTTTTCAGATCATTCATGCTTTCCGGCCATTTCCCGGTGTTCTTATGATATTTAACTGCCAAAGCCTGATATCTATCGACCTCATCATCTATGTAGATCTTGTCCAAATAAAATTTTGCCACCTCCCTTTCGCTTTTGATTTTGCTGTTATCATAGAGATCCTGCCACATCCGTTTTGAAGTCTCCCGCTGCCCTTCCTTCCTTGATATCCAGGCGGCAAATCTCAGCGCCCCGTCCCAGGCCTTTGGCAGTTTTGAGGCTTCCACGAACTCTTTTACCGCCGCGTCGCTTTGATGGAGGAATATGTACAGAATGAACCCTTTCATGTAGGGGAATTGCCACTTGTCAGGGTTCATTTTTTTAGCTTTATCCAGCAGTCGGAGCGAATTTACCGAATCCCGGGCATCATGGATAAGAAGCAACGAACCGAAGGTATAAGGGTACAAGAATTTTGGGTCCAGGTCCGTCAGCCGGTCGGTGATAGGGTACAGATACTCATACTTCATGTCGAAGCGCATATGAAAGGCGTAATACTGGATCATCCGCATCCACAGATAATCGGCTACCATCATTTCATTCCCTCCGGCAAAGAGCTTTACGGCCTGGGCTGAGGGAAAATACATCAGCTCCCTGACTGACTGTTCGCTGGAAAGGTACTTACGGTCAATAGCCTTTTGGACTTCTACCGTGGCACTTAAAACAGCTATTAAACAAAGGATCGCTGCCGCAGTTCCCCAACCTTTGATTTTCACTTCAGATCCTTTCTTTCCAGGACCAAAGATCCCATGATCAGCATAGCCAGGGCATAAAGCAGGCAATACATCATCATCAGCCCTACCTTGCTGAAGGGAACCGCCAGTCCGTAAACCGCCTCGGTCCTGAAGTTGCAGTTTTGGAGATTGGGGATGAGATAGGAAACGGCATTGACCGCCATCTTTAAAAACGAACCCGGCATTCTTTCGGCAAAAAGCCTGAGTTGGTCGGCGGCCGTGCCGGCTATGAAAAGACAAAAGGCAAAAGCTGCGCTTAACGCGGGGGAAGCCAGGGTGGAAAAGAAAATGGCCACAGAAGTGATCACCACAAACTGCATGTAGATACCCAAAACCGCATATCCCAACAACCCGTCAAGGTTACCGCCCATCATCAGGATGGTGACGGCCAGGGTGGCGCTCATTATCAGGACGGATACGGTCAGAGTGCACATCAGGCCGAAATACTTGCCCAGCAGCAGCTCCCAACGCCGGACCGGCTTGGCCACCAGCACGTAAATGGTGCGTTTGTCCAGCTCTTTGAACACCAGGGTGGTGCCCACCACCACCGAGATCAGCAGGCCGAACAGGGTGATGGCCGCAAAGCCAAAATCCTTCATTATCTTCACCTCCTGCCCCACGGCCAAAGGTATCACCAGCCGCGAACCGGGCAGGACAAGGAGCACGAAGATGATCAGACCATAGAGAATGCGGTCGCGCACCGTTTCCTTGAAGGTGTTCAGGGCGATGGCTAATATTCTTTTCATGCCTGATTCTCCTTAAGGGTCTTGATCTGCCGGGCAAAATAACTTTCCAGGTTCTCCCGCTGGGGGGTGACGGAAACGATGGTCCCGCCCTTGCTCATCAGGGTTTTCAGGGTCTGGTCCACCTTGGAGGCGTCGTTGAGCCTGACGATGGTCTGGCCGGACACTTCCTCGCTTTTGCCGCCCTCGACCTCTATCTTTCCGGAGATGTTCTCGGCCACGATCTCCACCCAGTTCACCGAATCCTTCAGCAGCTCCGGCAGGGCGCCCACCCGGTGGATCCTGCCGTTGACGATGATCCCCACCCGGTCGCAGAGCGATTCGGCGTCCGGCAGGATGTGGGAGCTGAAGAATATGGTCTTGCCCTGGCGCTTCAGCTCCAGCATCAGGTCCTTGATCTCTTTTCTTCCGATGGGATCCAGGCCGGAGACCGGCTCGTCCCAGACCAGGAATTCCGGATCGTTGATCAGCGACTGGGCGATGCCGGTCCGCTGCAGCATGCCCTTGGAACACTTGCGAAGTGGCAGTTTGGCGGCTTTGGTCATGCCGACCAGCTCCAGCAGCTGGTCGGCCTGGTGGCCGGCCCGGCGGCCGTTGATGCCGAACAAAGCCGCGCAGAACATAAGAAATTCCCTCACGGTAAGGTAATCGTAGAAATACGGATTCTCCGGCAGGAAACCGATCCTTTCCTTCATCCGGTTTGACCTCTCCCGGATGTCGTGCCCCAGTATCCTGGCAGTGCCCGAGGACGGCTTGATTATCCCCATCAGGGTCTTGATGGTGGTGGTCTTGCCGGCCCCGTTGGGGCCCAGGAAGCCGAATATCTCGCCGGGCCTCACCTCAAAGGAGATGTCGTCCAGGATCGTTTTTGACCGCCAGGTGAAATGCTCCCAGTCGGTAAAGCTTTTGGAAAGCTTGTCTATTTCAAGGATGTTTTCCATGAGTAATGTGATATATGTTCAATATTGGGTTTATTGACTGTCTTTAAATGGATCTTTCTGGGAAAAATAAACTTGATATCATGCGCTATTGGCGGGGATCCGACTTGGGCTCGGCCCCCACCGGCCGGCCGACCATCCAGTGGTTATTCTTTTTTATAGCCATAGTGCCTGTCTTGTAACGGGTGGTCCTGACCTGCCCCTTTTTCTTGAACACCACCTGGTAATAAACCCTGGCCCTGGTGTTATTATCGTACTTGGTTATAATGCTGTCCAGATAGAGCCATTCGATGTTCTGGGGCGTAAGTATGTATTCCGAGGTCATGCCTTCTTCGTAGTAGACCTGGGTTTTTAACACTGCATCCCGATCGCCCCGGGCCATGGCCGCCCAGAAGCTTTTCACCGCCTCCGCCGGGCCGTCGCTCCGTAAGGCACAGCTGACAGCGATGAACTGCAGCAACAAAGCAATTTTAATGTATTTCGCCATGAGGTTCGCATAAAAAAAGTAGGCTGTACATATAAATACAGCCTACTTTTACATGGTTGGGTACTACTGGCCAGAGGTTACCGGATTGGGGAGGGTATTCTTGACGCCGTGGCCGTAAATGGCGTATTTGGCGGCATCGCTAACACCTGCAGCCGTGCCGGCAGAGTTCGCCGACAAATAGGAGATTGAACCCTGATCCTGAGCAGCGCCTACGGCCGGGACGGTTGTAGCAAGCACGCCGGCCAAAGGAAGATCGGAAGGTCCAGAAGCAAATGAATAGCCCGTGCGGGAAACCGGATTCCTGAAGTTGCCCGGCAATAGAACCGGGTTGGCATCAGTACTTACAACGGGGACTAAGTCCGCAACAGCACCAGCAACTGTGGTGACATTGAGCAGCACGTTGGGGTTAGTAGCAACCACGGTGTTGCCAAAGTTCTGGGGATAAAGGCCCTCGGTCTGGGTGGAGAAATCCTCGGCCGCCAGCTGGGCGGTATGCATATTGGCCTTTACCGAGCCTTCCTTGGCCCTGTCCTGCATGGACATGAAGTTCGGAATGGCTATGGCCGCCAGAATACCAATGATGACCACCACGATCATCAGTTCAATCAGGGTAAACCCTTTGTTGTTCATTTGAACTCCTTTTCTTTTTGGTTTATGGTTAGTTGGTTATATTAACTATTATTTTTATACTTGCATAACTTGTGCCATAAAATCTGCCCTTTTTAATCATCAAAATATAGAAAATCTCTATATTTTTAATATTTTTTGTTTGCAATATGCAATATATTGCATATTGCTACTTGCCAGCCGTTATTGTAACCGAAATCGGTAAATTTTTGCCATAGGCGCATATCGTATATGATGCAGCAATTGCTGCCGGAGTGACGGCGGCCCCGGCGGAATTATAGCCGGTATAAAAAACATTTCCCGGTTCCGGCCTGGCTGGAGGACCGCCGGCCAGATCATCCAGCGCCATATTATGGGGAAACATAGGATTGACATAACCGATATGGGGGCAGATCAGGGCTTGGGGCGGGAATGGCGGAATTCTGACCCCTTCCGCTATGGAACTGTTTATCCCTTCCGGATATACATCAGAAATTTTTGTGTCAAGGCTGCCAGGGTATGTTCCTTCGGTCCGGCTGGCAAAATCCTCCACCACCAACTGTAGGGTATGCATATTATGCTTTATGGAGGCTTCCTGGGCCCGCACCTTCATGCTTAAAAAGTTTGGCACCGCTATAGCCGCCAGTATGCCTATGATCACCACCACGATCATCAGTTCGATCAGGGTGAAGCCCTTAGAGCCTGACCTTTTGATCTTTTCCTGCAATGAGTTCAACTCCTTTAACAGTTCCTGTTCGGTCTTTTTTTCCTGCTTCAACCTTTCGGCGATCGTTTCCACCTCGGCCAGCATCATATCCATCCGGCTCCTCTCTCCCTCCACCTGAGATTTTATCTTTTCCACCATGCGGTTGAAGCCGTCGGCCAGATGATGGTGCTCATCGCCCCGGCGGAACTTCATGGGATGTTTGGGCCAGTTGCCTTCGCATACTGCGCGCATGCCGTGGTCAAGGCGCACCAGCGGTCCGGCGATGCGGTGGGAGATGAACAGCCCCAGCCATATTATCAGGGCCACGGCCAGGGGAACCGCCGCAAATAATATTTTATGGACCCGGTCAAATACCTGGATGATGGAGAGGCTGCCAGAGGCATAACCCGGCGAGGTCAGTTCATTCCAGATCACCAGATAAACTATCCCTCCTACCAGTATAATACCCATTAATGCCACTAATAGTATCTGGATCATAATTTTATACTGTAGATCTCTATGGGGTAAAATATTAGATCTGCGATTAGAACCCATTAAAGCCTCCTCTTTATATTTACTGTAAATAACTGCAAGTTGTATGCCCAAGAATTGGATATTGAACCTTCTTAACCTCGTTTACCGGGCATAACCGCATAAAATCTGCCCTGAGTCCCTAAATGAACTCAGGGTTTGCTTATGACTTTTAGGCTTATCTTATATAATTAACGGAGATCAATACTGCTTGAAACAATTGAAAATGAACCGCACCGCCTGCCAAAGAGTGGCAAATCCGTATTTTAAACTGCGGGAAAAGTTGATGCTGGAGGCCTCCTGGAAATAGCGCACCGGCACCGATATCTCCCCGATGCGGTAATTCTTCTGCACTGCGGCAAAAAGCATCTGGGTGTCAAAGACGAAGTCGTCGGAAAATTTGTTGAAATCTATGTTCTCCAGCACCTCCCGCCGGTAGGCCCGCATGCCAGTGTGCCACTCGGAAAGGTTCTGCCCGCTGACCAGGTTCTGGAAAAAGGTCAGGGCCCGGTTGGAGACATATTTGTAAAGCGGCATGCCCCCGGCCAAAGCCTCGCGCCGGGAGCGGATCCTGGTGCCCAGCATCAGGTCAAAATAGCCGGCTGAGATCAGTTCCACGAAATATTTGATGATCTTGGGATCGTACTGGTAATCCGGATGAAGCATCACGATTATGGAGGCGCCGGCCTCCAGGGCCAGTCTATAACAGGTCTTCTGGTTGCCGCCGTAGCCGGTGTTCTGGGAATGGCGGTGGACGATCAACCCCAGTTTTTGGGCCAGCTGCGCCGTTCCGTCGCTGCTGTGGTCGTCCACCAGGATCATCTGGTCCACCATGTCCCTGGGGACCTCGTTCACCGTCCGCTCCAGGGTTTTCTCGGCAAAATAGGCCGGAAAGACCACTACCACTTTATTTTGTATGTCAGGCATTTTTTTATTTGCGGATTATTTTCGTGAAAGGTCTTCCATAGCCCAGACCTTAAGGTCGGGGTTATGGATCATTACCCCTTTATGCCATACAACTTCAGTTTCCGGTACAGCGTGGCGTAGTGGATGCCCAGTTTTTTGGCGGCCTGGGTCTTGTTGCCACCGCAGCTTTGGAGCACGCTCAGGATTATCTGTTTTTCCTCGTCCTTCAGGGAAGCTGAGGGCCTGCGCTCCGCCGGCGGCAGTCCCGGATCGGGAGCCGTTCCGGATGTTTTTTTGAAAAGATCGGCCGGCAGATGGTTTTTCTCGATCGCGGTTCCCTTGCTTAGCACCACCGCCCGTTCCATTACATTCTCCAGTTCCCGGACGTTTCCCGGCCAGCGGTAGCTCAACAAGAATTCCCGGGCCTCCGGCGAAAGGACCTTGGCCGGCTTTCCCTGGCGGCGGCAGTATTTGTTCAGGAAATAATCGGCCAGGATCAGGATGTCCTGGCCCCGCTGCCTCAGCGGCGGCAGCTCCAGCTGGATGACGTTGAGCCGGTAGAAAAGGTCCCGTCGGAATTTGCCTTCCTCCACCGCCTTGAACAGGTCCACATTGGTGGCCGAGATCAGCCGGACGTCCACCTTGACCGGGCGGGAGCCGCCCACCGGTACCACTTCCCGCTCCTGCAGCACCCGCAGCAGCTTTACCTGGATGGCGGGGGAAGTTTCGGAGACCTCGTCCAGAAAAAAGGTGCCGCCTTCGGCCGCCTGGAACAGGCCGGGTTTGTCGCGGAAGGCCCCGGTAAAAGAGCCTTTGACATGGCCGAAAAGCTCCGACTCCAGCAGGGTCTCCGGCAGGGCCGCGCAGTTGATCGACACAAACGAAGCGGCGCTGCGGGCGCTCAGCCGGTGGAGCTCTCTGGCTATCAGTTCCTTGCCGGTGCCTGATTCCCCCAGGATCAAAACGGTGCTTTGGCTTGGGGCCACCTGCCGGACCAGCTTCAATATGTCCAGAAAATTACCGCTTTGGCCGATGATGGCCCCTTCCTGGGGGCTCTCCTCGCCGGTGGCGGCCTGGTCTTCGGGGTTTTCGATCCGGGCAAAACGGATGAAATCCGCCATGGTCTTTTTTATGGCCTCGGCCTTCTGCTTGATGGTCTCCGCCGCCCGGCTGTGGTCCGGGCTGTCCATCAGAACGGCCGCTTCCCGGTTTATCTGCTCTATGGCCGGTTGGACCACCTGAAGCAGGGTCTGGGTGAGCTCCCTGACGTTCTCCAGCCGTTCCATCTCCTGCAGCCGGGTCTCGATCTTCTTGGCTTCGGACAGGTTCTGGAAGATGGCTATTATCCCCTGCAGCCTGCCGTCCCCGTAGCGGATGGCATTGGTGCTGATGCCCAGAGGTATTTCCCGGCCGTCCTTTAATGATAAGATGACCTCGTTGCGCAGGGTCCTGCCGGGATCCCCCGACAGGCTTTGCTGCAGGACCAGCGAAAGCGGGGCCAGCCCCCCGTCCAGCAGGGATTGGTGGGAGGCTCCCGTCATCCGGGCCGGATCCAGCCCCAAGATCTGGGCTCCCGCCCGGTTGCAGAACTTGATCTGCCCCTGGATGTTCAAGGTCAGCAGGCCGCTGCCCATTTTCTCCAGTATGTCGCCGGTGGAAAGTCGCAGTTCCTCCCAGGCCTGGTTGGCCGCCTCCAGCTGCCTGCCCTTGGCCTGCAACCGTTCGGCCAGCAGCCCGGCAAAGGCCGCCACCAGGTAAAAACAGATGGCGTAAACATAACCCCTAAACAAAAAATCGGCGCTGAAGGCCGATACAAAATCGATCTTATCCGATAATAATGCCGCTTTGCGGAAGGTCTGGAATTCAAGGGCCAGGGCCAGGGCGTATGCCAACCCGGAGATGGTGGCGGTAAAGATGGCCCCCTTGGCCAGTCTGGCGTTGGCCGCCGCGATGATGGCCAGGAAGAATAAAAGCGAAAAGGGATTCTCGGCGCCGCCGGTTATTCTTAGGAACAAAAAGATCCAGGCCACATTCAGCAGCATCTGGCCGTAATCCCATCCCCAGTGAGCAAGCTTTATGTGCCCCAGTCTGAGCAACGTGGCAAAAACGAAAAAAGCCAGGCTTGACCATAATGCCCAGCCGAAATTCAAAGGAAGCGCCCCCAGCCGGTTAAGGACCATGGCGCTTCCGGTCATTATTGATACCATCATGATCCGGCCGAAGGTTACGGCCGGATCATTTTTAAATGTGTTTTTGATCATACCTCATTTATTTAAATACTGGTTGGCCGATACCGATATCCTTCATTTCAGGACTGTACCTGTTGTGTTCAAAGTCAATTTGTCACAATACTTGGCCATCATTAGCATTAAAGTACATAAACATAACACAGCATAAAGGTGGACGGATACCACCCATTGTAAGTTGTGAGGATTAATTATTTCCCGCCCATCATGGCCGAGGTCATGGTGAATATAGGAAGATACATGGAAACCACCATACCACCAATCCCCAGACCCAGCACCACCATGATGATAGGCTCCATGGCCGCGGTCAGACCATCAACAGCACCGTCCACTTCCTCGTCGTAAAAATCGGCGATCTTGTTCAACATCTCATCCAGGCCGCCGGTGGCCTCGCCCACTGCCACCATCTGGACCACCATGGGCGGAAAGATCTTCATGGTCTTCAAGGGCCCGGAGATGGTCTCGCCGCCGCCGATGGATTTGCGGGCCGCCATGATGGCGTCCGACACCACCCGGTTGCCGGCGGTCTTGGCGGTGATCTCCAGGGCGTCCAGGATGGCCACGCCCGAGGAAAGCAGGGTTCCCAGGGTCCGGGCGAACCTGGCGATGGCCGACTTCTGCTGGAGGTCGCCCAGCACCGGGAGTTTCAGCATGAAAGTATCCAGATATAGCTGGCCCTTGTCTGTTTTATACCAGCGTTGGATGCCGATTACCGTTCCTGCCACCAACGCAACTATTAGTAATATCCATTTTTGCAGGAATTTGGAAAGACCCACTACGAAAAGCGTTGGACCTGGCAGTTTGGCGCCCATCTCAGCAAACATTTTTTCAAAGATGGGAATAACGAATATCAGCAGGATGGCGGCCGCTCCGATACAAACCGTTATCAGGATGACGGGCATGATCATGGACCGTTTGACCTTGCCCACCAAAGCCTCGTTCTTTTCCAGGTAAATGGCCAGCCGGTTGAGGATGTTGTCCAGGATACCGCCGGCCTCGCCGGCTGCCGCCATGTTGATGTACAGGTCGCTGAAAGTGGACTTTTGCCGCTTCATGGCCTCGGCCAGGGTTGACCCGCCCTCCACATCGGTCTTGACCTGTTCGATGACCTTGCGCATGGTGGGATTGTCGTTCTGGGACCCCAGGATCTCCAGACACTGCACCAGGGGCAGACCGGCGTTGATCATGGTGGCGAACTGCCGGGTGAAGATGGAGAGATCCTTGCCGGTGACCTTAACCGCTCCAAAACTAATTTTGGTAAGGTCCTTGGGCTTGGTCCGCACCGAGGAAACGATGATATTGCGCTTCCTCAGCGCCTCTATTACCGCCGCTTCATTCTCGGCGGTCAGTTCTCCCGAGACGATCCCCGATTTGGAATCCCGGCCCTTCCATATGTATATAGGCATTTGGGATGCTCCTTATTTGGTTGTTTTGTCTTTATTGTGATTTTTTAGGATTATCAGACCAGCGTGGCTTGCCGCCGTTTTATCATCTGGTCCAGTTCCTCGCTGTTGGGGGTGTAGTCAAAGATGGTGTCCATGCTGACCTTCTTGTCCATGAACAGCTGGAACAGGGCCTGGTTCATGGTCTGCATTCCGTATTTGGAACCGGCCTGGATCAGGGAATATATCTGATGGACCTTGTCGTCGCGGATCATGGCCTTGATGGCCGGGGTGCAGATCATCACCTCCAGGGCCATCACCCGGCCGCCCTTGGTCATGGGCAGCAGCTGCTGGGTCATCACCCCTTCCAGCACGAAGGCCAGCTGAGCCCGCACCTGGGGCTGCTGGTAGGCCGGGAAGGCGTCGATGATGCGGTGGATGGATTCGGCCGCCGAGTTGGTATGCAGGGTGGCAAAGGTCAGGTGTCCGGTCTCGGCGATGCGCAGGGCCGATTCAAAGGTCACCAGGTCGCGCATCTCGCCCACCAGCACCACGTCGGGATCCTGGCGCAGCACGTACTTGAGAGCGTTCTCGAAGCTCTTGGTGTCGGCCTCCAGCTGGCGCTGGTTGACCACGGATTTTTTATGACGGTGCATGTATTCGATGGGGTCCTCCACCGTCAGGATGTGGGCCCTTCTTTCGCTGTTGACCTTGTCTATCATGGTGGCCAGGGTGGTGGATTTGCCTGAGCCGGTGGGCCCGGTCACCAGCACCAGACCCCTGGGCTTGGAGGCCAGCTCGGCTGACACCGGTGGCAGTCCCAGCTCGGCGAAGGTCCGGATCTCCCAGGGAATGGTCCTTAAGGCCATGGCCACGCATCCCCGCTGCAGAAAAACGTTGCCCCGGAACCGGGACAGTCCCTGAACGCCGAATGAAAGGTCCAGCTCCTGGTCCATCTCGAACCTTTTCTTCTGCCGGTCGTTCATGATGCTGTAGGCCAGCGACTGGGTCATCTCCGGGGTCAGCACGTCGTGGTTGCTCTGCATCAGTTCGCCGTCGATCCGGAACACCGGCGGTACCCCGGCGGTGATGTGAAGATCACTGGATTTTTTCTGGATCATTTCCTCCAGCAGTTGCTGCAAGGTGATCATCTTTTCCCCTGTCTGTGTATATTGATAATGCGTTTTTGTTTAAAAACAATTTTTTCTGTTTTTGCCTTTTAAATTTTCGCCCTGAGCGGCCCGGTTGAACTGTTGGGTTGATTTTGTCTAAGCCCTGCCGAAGCCTTTGTCTAAGGGTTGCTTTCTGCCTTGGTATTATCCTTCGGCGGTCTCCCGGATCATCTCCTCCACCGTGGTCATGCCCTGTTTGACCTTGCCCCAGGCGTCCATCCTCAGGGTCAGCATTCCTTCCTTGACTGCGGTGGCCCTGATGGATGTCACCGGGTCCCGGTTCAGTATCTGGGCCCTGAGAGCCCGGGAGATAGGCATGACCTCGTAAAGTCCCACCCGCCCTTTATATCCGGTATTGTTGCAGATTGGACAGCCCTTGCCTTTGTAATAGGTCACTCCCCTAAGCTCCTCCGGGCTGATGCCCAGGTCGGTCAGCACCTTGGGGTCGTATTCGTGCGGTGCTTTGCACCCTTTGCAGATCCGGCGCACCAGGCGCTGGGCCTGGATCAGCACGGTGGACGAGGCCACCAGGAAAGGGTCCACCCCCATGTCCACCAGACGGCTGACGGTGGAAGGGGCATCGTTGGTGTGCAGGGTGGATAGCACCAGGTGCCCGGTCAGGGCCGCCCGGATGGCGATGGAGGCGGTGGGGCCGTCCCGGATCTCGCCCAGCATGATGATGTTGGGAGCCTGCCTGAGCATGGACCTCAGGGCCAGTCCGAAGGTGAACCCGATGCCGGCCTCGGCCTGGATCTGGTTGACGCCTTTGAGATTGTATTCTATGGGGTCCTCCACCGTCATTATATGCCGGTCCGGCGTGTTCAGCTGGGAAAGGGCCGAATAAAGGGTGGTGGTCTTGCCCGAGCCGGTGGGGCCGGTGATCAGACAGATGCCGTAGGGTGCGTGAATGGCCTTCATGAAATTCCTCAGGGCGTCCTCGGTGAATCCGAAATTGGCCAGATCCAGCGTCAGGGAGGAGGAATCCAGGATACGCATCACCACCTTTTCCCCGAACAACACCGGCAGGGTGGAGACCCGGAGGTCTATCTTCTTGTCCAGCACCTTGATGGCGATGCGCCCGTCCTGGGGCTTGCGCCGCTCGGTCACGTCCAGCTTGGACATGATCTTGAAACGGGACACCAGGGGAGCCTTCATTTTCATCGGGGGCTCCATCAGGGTCTGGAGCACGCCGTCCTGGCGCAGCCTGATCCGGAACACCTTCTCATAGGGCTCGATATGGATATCCGATGCGCCCCGGCGCACCGCCTCGGTCAGCACGTAATTGGCCATCTTGACCACCGGGGTGGACTGACCGGCCTGCTGCACCGAAATGTCGTCCTCTTCCTCCATCCCCTCGTCCACCATTTCCACGTTGCCGAAATCCCCCTCCAGCCCCTCCTCGTGCTCCGGCAGCTTTTCGATGTCCTCGGACTTGGTCTGGGCCAGCTCTCCCCCCTCGGCGATCACCTGCAGGTCCCGACCCAGGGGATAATGCTGCTCCAACAGCTTCTTGACGGCGCTGTAGCCGGCCACCACCGGTTTGACCTCCTGGCCGGTCAGGAATTTGATATCCTCTATGGCAAAGAGGTCGGAGGGATCTATCATGGCCAGGGTCAGCGAGCGGCCCAGCTTCTTGATGGGAATCACCATGAACTTGTTGGCAATGTCCGGACGGATCATCTTGATCACCGCCGGTTCCACCTGGAAGTTGGAGAGGTCCAGCGACGGCACGTTGAATTGCCGGGAGACGAACTGCAGCATCACGTTCTCGGTCACCACACCCAGCCGGATCAGAGTGGCCACCAAGGGTTCGGAGGTGCTGCGCTGTTCGGTTATGGTCTTATCGTACTGAGCCTGGGTTATCAGGCCCATCTTTAAAAGCATCTCGCCTATGTTTTGCGCCATCGGTCTTTTTGGTGAAGGTTGTTAGGGGTTTTGTTCACGGTCAAACTGGAAAAAGCATCACTCCGCCGCCACGGTTTCCTTGATGACCTCATCAATGGTGGTCACCCCGTTCATCATTTTGGTGACCCCGTCCATTCTCAGGGTTGGCATGCCCTCCTCTATCGCCTTGGCCTCGATCTCGGTGCTGGTGGCCCGGCGCATGATCAGTTCCCGGATGGCCGGAGTGATGGGCAGGATCTCGGCCAGGGCCACCCGGCCCTTATATCCCGAGTTTCGGCACTCCGAACAGCCCCGGCCTCTCATGAAATTGGCCTTGGACATATCTATCTTGCTGTGGACAAACTCCTCTATCAGCTTCTGATCCGGCTGGTAAGGCTCCCTGCAGTTGGGGCAGATCTTGCGCACCAGACGCTGTGATTCCACCACCAGCAGCGAGGAGGATATCATAAAGGGTTCCACACCCATGTCCACCAAACGGGTCACCGACAGGCTGGCGCTGTTGGTATGGACGGTGGACAGCACCAGGTGTCCGGTCAGGGAGGCCCGGATGGCTATCTCGGCGGTTTCCTTGTCCCGGATCTCCCCCACCATGATGATATTGGGGTCCTGCCGCAGGAAGGCCTTCAAAGCCGCGCCGAAGGTGGTGCCCCCTTCCTCGTGCACCGCCACCTGGTTGATCCCCATCAGGCTGTATTCCACCGGCTCCTCGGCCGTCATGATGTTGACGTCTGGTTTGTTGACCTCCTGCAGGGCGCCGTAAAGGGTGGTGGTCTTGCCGCAGCCGGTGGGTCCGGTCACCAAGGCTATGCCGAACGGAGTGTGGATCGCCTTCATCAGGTGCTTCAGCGGCCCGGGCTCGAATCCCAGCAGGTTCAGGTCGAAGGTGACGGTGCTCCGGTCCAGGATGCGCATGGCCACCTTCTCCCCGAAGGCCGAGGGAATGATCGACACCCGAAGGTCTATGGGCCTGTCCATTACGTTCATCCTGACCCGGCCGTCCTGGGGCAGCCGCTTTTCCTCCACCTTAAGCTTGGAGATGATCTTGATGCGGGCCACCAGCGAAGTTTTCATCCTCAAGGGCGGCTGCATCACCTCGTGCAGCACACCGTCCACCGACATCCGGACCCGCATGTCCTTCTCGTAAGGCTCCAGATGAATGTCGGTGGCATGGCGTTTGACGCCTTCGGCGATCAGGGTGTTGACCAGTTTGGCGGCCGGGGAATTCTCGATGGCCGCAGTCATCTCCGACATAGCGTCGCCCTGGTCGTCCTTCTGATCCTCCAGCACCTCCAGCTCGCCCTCCCCGCCTTCGGTGGTCTCTTCGATGGACTGCATCACGTCCTCCAGCATCCCGGCTGCGCCATAGTGCTTGTCGATGGCGGTCCAGATAGCCGATTCCAGGGCCAGGGCCGGATGCACGTCGAAACCGGTGGAGAACTTGACCTCATCCATGGCGTGGAAATCGGTGGGATTGATCATGGCCACGGTCAGGACCCGCCCCAGCCGGTTCAGGGGCAGCAACCCGTATTTTTGAGCCAGCTTGGCCGGGATCAGGGACAGGATGGCCTTGTCGAACTTATAGTCGTTCAGGTTCACCGCCGGAACGTTGAACTGCTTGGACAGGAATTGCAAGATCTCGTCCTCGGTGATGAAACCCAGCTTGGCCAGCACCGACCCCAGCTTGCTGCCGGTGGATTGTTGTTCCTTTAAGGCCTTGTCCAGCTGTTCGGCGCTGATCATCCCGGCCTTCAGCAGCATGTCGCCGATCTTTAATGCCATATGTTCCGATATTCTGATATTATTGTGTTGCTTGACAGGAAAGAATATAACCGTGAATATTTTCTTGCCAGTTCCAGCCCCGGCCGACAGCGGGCAAGATCAATCGGCCACGGTCTTGGCTATCACCGTTTCCAGGGTGGTGATCCCTTTTTTAACCTTGTTGAAGCCGTCCTGCCGCAGGAGGGTCATCCCTTCGCTTACCGCCATGGCCCTGATCTCGTCGGTGGAGGCCCGGCTCAGGATCAGCTTGCGGATGGCCGGGGTGACCACCAGGATCTCGAACAAGCCTATCCGGCCCTTCATACCGGTTCGGTTGCAGTCCATGCAGCCGGCCCCCTTGTAGAAAGTGACCCCCTCGAACTCGGCGGGATCGGCCCCCAGCTTGGTTATCATCTCCGGGGTCATGCTGGGGTCGGGCTGCTTGCAATTGGGGCAGATGGTGCGCACCAGCCGCTGGGCTTCTATGACGTTGACGGTAGCGGCTATCAGGAACGGCGCAATCTCCATATCCAGCAGACGGTTCAGGGAGCTGGGAGCGTCGTTGGTGTGCAGAGTGGAGAGCACCAGGTGCCCGGTCATGGCCGCGGTCATGGCGATCTCCCCGGTCTCCCGGTCGCGGGTCTCCCCCACCAGGATGATGTTGGGGTCCTGCCGCAGGAAGGCCTTTAGGGCCACCGCAAAGGTATAGCCGATCTCGGGGTTGATGTTCACCTGGTTGATGCCCATCAGGTCGTACTCCACCGGGTCCTCGGCGGTGCTGATGTTGACCTTGGGGGTGTTGAGGCGGTTGATCAGGGAGTAAAGGGTGTTGGTCTTGCCCGAGCCGGTGGGCCCGGTGATCAGGATCATCCCGTTGGGTTTGGTGGAAGCGGCCAGGAAGTTCTCGGCCGCCTTGCCCTCCAGCCCCAGCTTGGAAAGGTCGGAGGAAAGCCCGGACTGGCGCAGGATTCGGATGCATATCTTCTCGCCGTGCTTGATGGGCATAGTGGAGACGCGGAAATCCACGTTCTGTTCCCCGGCCTTCACCGAGAAACGGCCGTCCTGGGGCAGCCGGCGTTCGGTGAGATTGAGGCGCGACAGCACTTTGATGCGGCTGGCCACCGCGGCCGCTATCCGCTTGGGCGGCGACATGGCCTCCTGCAGCACCCCGTCAACGCGGAAGCGGACCCTTAAGACCTTTTCATAGGGTTCGATGTGGATGTCGGATACTCCTCGCTTGACCGCGTCGAAGATCATCCCGTTGACCAGCTTGACCACCGGGGCCGCCTCAATGTCGGCCTGGGTGACCACATCCTCCTGCTCCTTGTCCACAAACTCCACCTGGCCTTCCTCTTCCTGCACCGCCTTCATGGCCTCGTTCAGACCGGCCGAATTGGCGTAAAGCTTTTCCATGGCCCGGGCGATGGCGGTGTCGGCGCAGACCAGCGGTTTGACCTCCATCCCGGTCAGGAACTGTATGTTCTCTAGGGTAAAGACGTCGGCCGGGTTGGACATGGCCACCTGCAGAGTGCGCCCCACCCTGGCCACCGGTATCACCTGGCATTTCTGAGCCACGTCAGCCGGGATCAGTTTCAGCACCAGGGGGTCGATCTGGGTGTTGGAAAGATTGATTGTGGGCACCTTGAACTGCTTGCCCAGGAAGTCGGTGGTGGCCTCCTCGGTGATGAACTTCATCTTGATCAGGCAGGCCCCCAGCTTGTCTCCGGTGGTCTTCTGTTCCGCCAGGGCTTTGTCCAGCTGATCCTTGGTGATCAGCCCAGCCTGCAGCAGCATGTCTCCCAGCTTAAGCGCCATAGTTCTATTTTTACCTCCGTCTTTAATTTACTATACCATAGACGACAAGGAGTTGTCAAGCAAAACCAATAATTTAATATATCATAATTGCCGGAGAAAATAAAGAGGTTGATCAATTAATTTTTTATTTATTTTTGGCAATGGAGCCCAACGGACTTAGCTCGTGAAATCAGAAACTAAGGTACCCCGTTGGTGGCTGGACTATCGGCTTTGTCTTGACGACATCCGCCGGTCTTTCCGCCGAAGCCTAAGCTAAGGAGGGAGCCCCTTCTATCGCATTCATCCGCCCCCACATATCGGGGTGGTGTTCTGCGCAGGCGGATAAAAAAGCCCGGCCTGTTACAGCCGGGTAAAAAAATATCCTGCGGGCATCAGCCCTGGTATTTTAAGGGGCGCTATTCCACCGTCACATGCTCCACCAGCTGGCTCAGTCTTTTGGCCCCGATGCCTTTCACCTTCCTCAGTTCTTCCACTTTCTTGAAGCCTCCCGAGGCCTGGCGGTATTCCATGATCCTCCTGGCCATGGCCGGCCCGATGTTGGGCAGCTTTTCCAGGGCCTGCTGGGAGGCCCGGTTGATGTTTACCTTCTGCTCCGGAAAATATTTTTGGCTTTGCTTTGAGGAAGAAGCCTCCGGGCCCGGGGCATCCGCGGCAGACAGGCTTTGGGACGCAACGCTGTCCCGGGGAGCCGGCAGTTCGGCCACGGCGTTCTTCAGGCCTGGCGCAAAGCCGGGATGACCCTTTTTGTAGACCAGGATGGCGGTCCCGGCCACAAAGGCCGCCGTCAGGAAAACCACGGCCTTTTTTTCGTCGGGAGTGAATCCGAACATACTTCTCTAAAATGTTATGGTGACGGTGGTGTTAAGGCTGTAGGAACGGTTGTTCTGCGTTTTTTGTATCTTGTCGGTGCTTTGGGTGTAGGAACCTGTCAATTCACCTTTGATGTTTCGGGTAAAATTATAAGTGGCATTGGGAGAAACGGATATTTCAGTTTTATCGCTCAAATACTTTTCTGCAGGAATATCCGTCAACGCCCCGTCCAGATTGGGAGCCGAGATGGTGTTGGAATAGCTGGTCTGCAGGCCCAGGTTCAGGTCGCTCTTGAACTTGAACCGCTTCTTCCCCATCTTCCACAGCTTAAGGACAAAGCCCTGCGGGGCGCTGAAGGCATAGCTGCCGGAAGCGCTGATCTTTTTGCTGATAGACACGTCCTTCTTCCATTTGCTGGGGAAGCTGGCATCCGGCACGCGGCTGGTGCTGGTGGATTTATCGTACGACACCTGGATGTTCACCTGTCTTTTCCATCTGGTGTTCAAGGAGATCATCGGGCTCCAGGAAGAGGTGGTGTCCCTCCTGGTCACTCCCCTTCCCCCCTGGGCCGACTGACTTTGGCGCCGGGAATAATTGCTGGTCAGGCTGGCGCTGGTCAATATCTTCACGTTCTTGAACATCCGCTCCACCGAGTTCAGGCTGAACCTGAGATCCGGCCAGGTGCGGGACAAGCTGGTAACGGAGCTGGACGGGTCCCTGGTCCAGGTGCTGCTTTGCTGAAAACCGGCATTGTAGCCTAACTGCCCCAGCGAACCGTTGGTCCCGGCCGTATAGGTGTCGGTCATGCCTTTTCGTTCCTGGGATAGAAGGGGATAGCTTTCATACGACCGCGGAGTCAGCCGCCAGCCCAGTTGATAGGCAAGATCGGGATAAAAAAGATCGCTCCTGGTCTTCAGCCCGGCGGAACTGTTGGTCTTGCTCTGGGAAAAGCTGACGTCTATTCCGTTCCATCTTTTTACGAAATACGTGAAAAAATTACGACCGAAATTCAGCGATTGCAGCAGCTTGATGGTCAGCCAGTCGTCCGAGGATACCTTGGCGGTGTCCAGGGAAAACTTCTTTTCTTCCGGCGCGATCTTGCTCAGCCACTTGCCAACCTCCAGGTTCGCGCTGAGCGAAAGGTTGTTGACGTTGGAAACATCCAGATAAGCGGTGGAGTCGTTCTCTCCCGCGAACCGGTGGGTCCGGTGGTACTCCTGGTAGTTGGTATTATAGTAGAAAGAGGGCTGCAATATCTTAAGCCAGCTGATGGTGGTATGGTAATCCACCGATTGGGTGCGGGAGACCTCCGCCCCCAGCCCGTATTTCAGGGCCAGTTCGCCGGCGCCGTTCCGCTGCAGGAGATTGCGGCTGGTGGTCAGGGTGTACTTCAGGGGATCGGCTATCTGCCAGTCCAGGTTGGCGCTGCCGGACCGGGTCAGGCCGCTGCCGCTGGTGCTGACCTTATCGACCAGCTTGTCCAGGTTCCAGTGCCAGGTGCGGTTGTTGTCGACCGAAAGGGACAGGCTGGAAGGCAGGTAATACAGCTTCAGCCAGGGCCCAAGCCCCAGGCCCTTCCTGGAGGCCGGGGCCCAGCTCCAGTCAAGGCCGGCGTTCAGGGTGGTGTTGCTGTCTAAACTCTGCCTGGTGCTGGCCGTGTTCCGGTTCCAGCTGAGCGAGGACGAGATCCGGTCTATGGTGAAGTTCGTCAGCCACCAGCGGGACGGGCTTTTGCTCAGGGTTAAACCGGCATTGCGGGCCCGGTTCCAGTCCATCTGCTCGGAGCTTTCCTGGGCGGTTAGTTTCCGGTCGTCGCCGCCGTACCAGGGATAGCTTTGGGACTGGCTGGCTCCGAACGTCACCGGGATCTTGAGCCCCAGCCGGTTAAGATAGAATCTGTCCAGCTGCAGGCTTCCGCCAAAGTTGTAGCTTACCCTGTCGGCCTCCGACGGGCTCTGCCCCATGGTGTACCAGTAGGCATCGCGGCGGTCGTAGCCCAGGCTTAACGACAGCAGGTCGGCCACCCCCAGCCTTACGGCCCCGGTCACCGCCTTTCCCCGGTCGTTCCGTACCTCGTCCAGCCGGAGATTATCGAACCAGACCTCTCCGCTGTACCCGGCCGCGGTATCGGGGTCCTGGTTCAGCACCCCCAGATACAGGGCACCGATGCTGGCCAGGTTGGGGGAGCCCTTGACGATGTAAGCTCCCTTCTGCCGGAAACCGTGGGAGTCGGGCTCAAGTTTTTTCAGGCCGCTGAAATCATCAAGGTTTAGCGATAACTCCTGCCATCCCGGACTCAGCGATCCGGTGTACTGGTAAAACGGGCTGGAATCTTGGGCGGTAGAGGCCAGCCGCAGCAGGAATTTTCCTTCCCCGGAATGCCCGTTGACCCAGATCTTCAGCTTCTTGTATCCGGTGTAATTCTTCTCCCGGTCGTTGGTGCTTCTTTGGGCCATCGCCAGATGCCCGGCCTTGAGACGGGTTAATTTAAGGACCAGGCTCTGCTCGAACTTGGGATGCCCCTCTTCATCGTTCTCCACGGCATTGGGAGGAGGCAGGTAATCAGCGTCATCCTTGTTGTTCTTGACGGTCACGTTGAACTCTTCGCTGCTGTCCACCGGATTGGCGTAAAGCGCCGTAACGATCGGTTTTTCCTGCCAGCGGTTTCCCGAAACCTCCACCAGGGCCAGCTCCACCTGGGCCGAGGCGGCGCTGCAGCTGTCCACCCAGGCCCTGGCATAGTAGATGTTTCCCCAGCCCAGGCCGGAGCCCACCGTATAAGCTGAGTCCAGCGGCACCGAGAACTTGCGCCAGCCGCTATTGTCGGTCACACCGCTGCTGCCCGAAAGATCAAAGGTAAAGGTATAGTAATTGTCCCTCTCCTTGTAATAGGTCCCCGGTTTTTTCCCCGATAGTTTCAGGTCCTCGGTGTCATAGATCCCGTTGCCCTCGGTGCCGTTGCAGCGGGAGGAATCCGCGGCCGTAAAATCGTCGTTCCCGTCGTCGCCGGTCCCCACCTTGGTGCCGGTATAATCCACGCTGTCCAAACCGACATCATTGGCGTCGGTATAGGTCTGGGAGGTTCCTCCCGCCAGCGGCTCGGCGTCCACCGTATCCGGCCGCCCCTTAAGCCGCCCCCAGTAGTCCAGTCTAACCTGGTCCATGTTCATTTCCCGGCCCAGATCAATGTGCAGCCTGGCCGCGGAGCTGCTCCGCACCCAGACGTTGAGCAGTTTGCTCTGGCTGAGGTCCACTCCGCTCTTGCTGATCAGCTGGGTGAGACCGGCCCAGGCGCTGATGCCTGAAGGCGACAGCTGGTTGGTGGCTCCGGATAGGTGGATTTTGAGGGTGGTCACCGGGTCCTTGATCAGGCTGGAGTCGGTAAGGGAGGGATTCAGCTCCCCCTGGGTGACCTTGTTGGTGGGATTGTACCAAAAGACCTTTTGGGAGAGCTGGGCCGCGGTCTTCCGGAAACGGGGATCGGCCGGGACGCTGGAATGGACCCAGCCCTGGCGGTAGAGGTTAAGGCCGTCGGTCAGCTTGGTGCCGTCCATGTCGTCCAGATAGACCTCGCCCTTGGTATTGGGATTGGGAAAATTGGCCGCGGCCTCGGCCGTGAGCTCAAAGTTTGAGGCTGCCTCGGTTTCCACGCCCGGCAGATAGTTGGCCAGACTGGTCAAAAATGCGGGGCTGGCCTTGTACGATCCATCCAGCCCGGTCACTATCATCCGGGTCGGCTCCTCGCCCAGGCGGGGCTTGGTCTCCAGGCTTTGCTCGCTGCGGTACAGCCAGGTCCCTCCCAGCTGGGCCTGTTCCCCGAACTTGTATATCCCCCTTAAGCCCGCCAGGGTCTTGGTGCCGAAGGAGGCCCAGGGAAGGAACTGATAGTTGATGTTCAGGTCCGTGCCGGCCTGCAGGACCTTCTCCCGGTAGGCCTCGCTGAAGGTGACAGTTCCCGTCTCGTAATCCACCGTGTATTGGTTTGGCGGCACAGTCTCATTGCCGATGTTTACCTGAACGCTCCCCTCTATCAGCTGCCCGGCGACCCCCAGGTTAAAAACCGCTTCCTTGGTGAGATAGCTGACCGCTATCTGGTACTGGGGGGTCACTTTCTCCAAAGTGGCGCTGTCGTAGACGGCCGGGTTGGTCACCCCCAGGATGACGTCCTTGAATGGCTCGCTCTGGGGAAAGAAGAAATATCCCTTGCTCAGGCGCAGGTAGTTCTGGTCTATCGTGCCGTTGGAATCGGTCAGGCCCATCAGACTGGTGTACAGCTTGCCGCTGGCCGAATCGCTGGGCAGAAAATCCTCTTCCCGGCCAAAGGTCCTTTTTTTGACCTGGATCTTGAGGCTGGATTCCAGTATGTTGCTGGAGCCGATATTGTAAAAATTCCTGAGTTCATATTCCCAGGCAAGGCCGTGGATCGGGTCAGGTATATTGTCCTTGGGCGGCTGGCAAAGGCTGGGTTTGATGACGGCCAGATGGGGCAGGCCAGAGTAGGTGGTATCAAAGGCCGTTTTGTCGGGGTAATACCGGCCGCCCTTGGTCCTGTAGGCCACCATCAGCACATCGGTGGATTGGAGCCCGTATTCAAAAGCCAGCAGATATCCCTTCCCAGAGTCGGCCATTTCTATCGTGAATTCCTCTATCACGTTCTTTTCGGCGGCCAGATAACTGCGGGCGTCAATGATGGAATCATACCCGGCAAAATCTAGCAGGCTCCGGTTGATCCCCCATACCGTTTTGCCGGTGATCTGGGACTGGCTTTCCGAGCTCACATAGACCCGGATGTCAACTATTGAATCTCCGATGGCCAGCAGTGGAATGCCGAAAAAGCGGTGGGCGATGAAATCCTTGTCGTTGTACTTGTTCTCAATGTACTGGCTGGAACCCTTGAATATCTTGCTTTCGCCCTGCCCCTCGTCCTTGCTGGCGATGGCGGTAAGCTCCAGGCCGCCCAGCCTGGTCACGCTTTTCAAACCGAACAGGCCCTTGTGCTGGGTGCTCAAGCCCCCGATCAGGGAGGAGCCGGCCAGGCTGAACTCGGTGTCCCCGGCCTCCAGCCGCTGTATTATCTCATCTTCCTTGCCCTCGTAGTAAAGGCGGATCTTGCTTTTCTTGTCGGTCAGAGCCTCGCTGTTCCAGTCTATCAGGACGTGCAGCCTTTCACCTATGATGCCCTCCAGGTTCACCTGCTGCTCCTGTTTTATCTTCAGGGCAAAGTTGCCGGTGCCGGACCCATCCTGGGTATTGATCTGGTCGGGATAGGAGGTCTGCTGGCCGCCGATGGTCATCTTTTCGCTGCCGCTGATCTTCAACTGGGCGCCCGAGCCCAGCACCTTGCCGATCCCCGGCAGCGGCACCTTGATGTCCGGGATCAGCCCCTCGCCCGAGCGGTCGGCGGCCGGCTTGGCCAGGAAGTCGGAGTTGTTCTGCCGCCACAGGGCCAAAAGCCCATCCTGTCGCTGTTTCAGGCCGAAGCCCTCCAGCGTGCTGTAACGCCAGGATAACGGGAAATCCTTGAATATCTCCAGTTCCAGCATGGAATTAATGCTCAGATCCAGGCTGTCCTTGACCTTTACATTCTGGTCCCGGATCTGCCGGTTAATGAAACCCGAGGCCAGCGAATCCAGTGAGCCCGTTTCCTGGGCGCCAGCCAAACCGGTTCCGGCCAGCGTTGCCAGGAACAGCAGCAGGACGAGATTGAATTTCTTATTTTGGAGGGAAAATTGCAAAATCTGTCAGAACACGTAAAATATTTTTATTGATGTTACCGCACGCTGGGAAATCAAGTGATCCATTAAATCCTGCCTGACCGGTTCCAACCTGTCCGCCGGAATGCAGAAAACTCTTGCTTTTTTGGGGATTACAGGTTAATATTAGGCCCATGAAAATAGTGGACCGTTACCTTTTAAGGGAGCACCTGGCCCCCTTTTTCTTTGCGCTGGTCGTCACCACCTTCATCCTGCTGATGGACAAATTGTTTCAGCTGATCGACCTTTTGATCGTCAAACGGGTGGCCGGTATGCTGGTGCTGAAGATCTTCACCCTGAGCCTGCCTTCAATACTTGCTTTGACCATGCCCATGGCGGTGCTGGTGGCGGTATTGATGACCTTCGGCCGCATTTCCGGGGATAACGAACTTACCGCCTTAAAATCGGCCGGCCTGCCCCTGGCCCGGCTGCTTTTTGCCCCGGCCCTGGCCGGGGCCGTCCTGACCCTGGGATTGTACTTCTTCACCGACCGGGTCCTGCCCGAGGCCAACCACTCTTTGAAGAACACCTTCATGGCCATCTCTTCATCCAAACCCGCCTTAAGGCTGAAGGATAACACTTTCGTTTCCGATTTTCCCGGGTATAACATCCTGGTGGGCAAGGTGGATGACCGGAATTCCAGGCTGCACAAGGTCACCATCTACGAAAGCGTCCCCAACGGATATCCCCGCACCATCATTGCCGATGAAGGGCAGCTGACCATGATGCCCAAGCAGAACGTGCTGCGGCTGGAATTGTGGCGGGGACAGATCCACGAAGCCGACGCCAGCGATCCCCGGATATACCACAAGATGGACTTCAATACCCACGTCATCAACCTGCCCCTGGACCCGGCCACGGTCCAGACTGTCCGGTCCCAGCGGGGAGACCGGGAGATGACCTCAAAGATGATGCAGTCCCAGATCTCCCAGATTGAACAGACCATCTCCCCGGTCAGGGCCCAGCTGGCTGATTCGTCCCGCCTTTCCTTCTGGCAGAAGGAGCAGTACCGACAGGACATCCACAACAAGACCAGCGACATCCGGCGCTACCAGGTGGAGATCCATAAAAAGCTGGCCATTCCCTTTGCCTGCCTGGTTTTCGTATTATTGGGAGTTCCCCTGGGATCTATGACCAGAAAGGGTTCCATGGGCGCCAGCATCGGAATGGCCCTGGGATTTTTTATGCTATATTGGGTGGCTTTGGTGGGCGGAGAGGAGCTGGCCGACCGCCAGATCATGTCCCCCTGGCTGGCCATGTGGCTGGCCAACATCATCCTGGGAGCCTGCGGAGCTCTGCTGTTTTTGTGGCAGAACTCCGAGGCCGACCTCCGCAAATTCATCCCTAAAAAGGCCGAATGAAGATCATTGACCGTTATCTGATCCGGGAATTCCTGAAGACCATGCTGCTGGCCCTGGTCTCCTTTGTGCTGCTTTTTATCCTGGTGGATGTCTTTGAAAAGCTGGACATATTCATCGATGCCAAGGCCCAGCTGTGGATGGTGGCCCTGTTCTACCTGTATCAGATCCCCTACATCCTGACGCTGACCCTGCCGGTGGCCATGCTGTTGGCCAGCATGGGGACCATCAGCCAGATGTCCCGGCATTACGAGATCGTGGCCCTTAAGTCCTCGGGCATCAGCCTGAACCGGGTCTTCCTGCCCCTGCTTTTATTGGGCCTGCTGATCAGCCTGCTGGTGCTGGGCTTCGGCGAAACGGTGGTCCCCTTTACCAACCAGAAACGGGGAAACCTGGAGCGCCAGGACATCCGCAAACGCAGCCTGCTTTTGGAAACGGTCCGCACCAACCTTTATTACGCCGGCACCGAGGGCAGATTTTATTTCATCAAGAAGTATGATGTTCCCAAAGCCGTCATGGACTCGGTGGTGATCTGGCAGATGGATGCCCAAAACCGCCTGGCGGTGAGGATCGACGCCCCCAGAGGATTTTGGATCAACGGCCGCTGGGAACTGCAGGGGATAAAGGGGGTTCCCATAATCCGGCGCCGGTTCAACGGAGACCTGATGCAGGAGGACAGCTTGCAATCTCTGGCCCTGAGCGATTTCCAGGAAACGCCCGAATCCTTCACCAAAAGGGTCCTGCTGCCGGATGAGATGAATTTTTCCCAGCTGTCTCGGTACATCGACGCCTTAAGGCGCTCCGGCGGCGACGCCCACCGCTACGTGGTGGACCTCTATTTCAAGCTTTCCTTCCCCTTCGCCAATTTCATCATCCTGCTGTTCGGGCTGCCCATCCTCTCCAACGCCAGGAAGAGCGGGGCCACCTTGAGCTTCTCCCTTTCCCTGCTGGTCTGTTTCGTTTTCTGGGGGATACTGCAAACCGGCCGGGCCCTGGGCCATAACGCTTCCCTGATGCCCATGCTGGCGGCCTGGCTTCCAAATCTGATATTCGGGGCTTTGGGGGCCTACATCCTTTACCGGGCCCCCAAATAAAAAAACCGCCAGATCATTCTGCCGGGATCAAACCCAATACCCTCCACCCCTGGCGGCTTTTTTAATAAGAAAGCAATCAGGGGAATGCTCAAGGGATCTTCGGTTTTTCCGGACAGGCTGACTTAAACGGTCGTTAGCTGTTCCTCTTATGTTTATGCCGGCGGGCAAGCTGTATTTTTCTGATACAGTCTTGCCCGCCTTTTTTTATTTTGTATTTTTTCCCTTTGTCGCTGCAGCGGTGGCTGCCCTAGGTCCCCATCTCCCATGAGGCCAGGTATTTCTTCTGCTCCGGGGTCAGGGTGTCAACCTTGACTCCCATGGCCTTCAGCTTAAGGCCGGCGATCTGCTGGTCCATCTCCTGGGGCAGCGAATAGACCTTTTTCTGCATGGTCCGTCCTTTTTTGGCCAGGGTCTCGGCGGCCAGGGACTGATTGGCGAAGCTCATGTCCATTACGCTGGCCGGATGCCCCTCGGCGGTGGCCAGGTTTATCAGCCGGCCCTCGGCCAGGATGATGACGTGGCGCCCTGAAGGCATGGTGTATTCCTCCACCAGCGGCCTTACCTCGCGCTTGGCTTTGGCCACCTTGCGCAGCCCGGCCAGGTCCAGCTCTACATTGAAATGCCCGGAATTACAGACGATGGCCCCGTCCTTCATGGCTTTGAAATGCTCGGGCCGGACGACGTTGATGTCGCCGGTGACCGTGATGAAGACATCTCCCACTTTGGCGGCCTGGGCCATGGGCATCACGTTGAACCCGTCCATCAGGGCCTCCAGGGCCTTGACGTTGTCGATCTCGGTGACGATGACGTTGGCCCCCATTCCCTTGCCCCGCATGGCCAGACCGCGTCCGCACCAGCCGTAACCGGCCACCACCATGGTGGAGCCGGCCAGCAGGAAGTTGGTGGCCCGCAGGACGCCGTCCAGGGTGCTCTGGCCGGTGCCGTAACGGTTGTCGAACATGTGCTTGGTCAGTGAATCGTTGACCGCGATCACCGGGAAGGCCAGGGTTCCGGTCTTTTCCATGCTTCTTAAGCGGATGACGCCGGTGGTGGTCTCCTCGGTGCCGCCGATGATGTTCTTTAAAAGGTCGATCCGCTTGGAGTGGAGCTCGGAGACCAGGTCGGCCCCGTCGTCCATGGTGATGTTGGGCCGCTGGTCCAGCGACTGGTTGAGGTGCCGGTAGTAGGTCTCCTTGTTCTCGCCCTTGACCGCGAACACCTGCACCCCGAAGTCCTTGACCAGGGAGGCGGCCACCTCGTCCTGGGTGGAAAGCGGGTTGGAGGCGCATAGCCTGAGCTCGGCTCCGCCGGCCTTGAGGGTCCGCATCAGGTTGGCGGTCTCGGCGGTGACGTGGAGGCAGGCCGAGAGTTTGACGCCTTTCAGGGTCTTCTCCTTTTCAAAACGCTGGCGGATGATCCGCAGCACCGGCATCGATTTCTCGGCCCATTCGATCTTGTTCCGGCCCTGGGCAGCCAGTTTGATATCCTTGATGTCGTAGTTCATTCTTTTTTCTCCTTAATTTTTGGAACTATTCAGCCCTGTGAATCGCTTTTTTCACGCAAAGCCACAAAGCCCACAAAGGGCGCCATATGTAAGTCTTATAACTCTGCAGCAATTCGTTTAACATCTTGGTTTTCTTAGTGTCTTTGTGTGATGAAAGGTTGGCCTGAGTAGATGCTATTTTTTAGCCGCAGCCCGAAGCTTGGCGGCCATGTCGGTCTTTTCCCAGGTAAAACCCTCATCTTCGCGCCCGAAGTGGCCGTAGGCCGCGGTCCGGCGGTAGATGGGCCGTTTCAGATTGAGCATCGAGATGATGCCGTGGGGGGTCAGGTCGAAGTGCTGGCGGATGATCTTGGTGATTTTACCGCTGTCAACCTTGCCGGTGCCGTAGGTGTCCACCGCGATAGAGACCGGCTCGGCCACCCCTATGGCATAGGCCAGCTGGATCTCGCAGCGTTCGGCCAATCCGGCCGCCACCACGTTCTTGGCGATGTACCGGGCGGCATAGGCCGCGCTCCGGTCCACCTTGGAGGGGTCCTTGCCCGAAAAGCAGCCTCCGCCGTGCCTGCCCAGGCCGCCGTAGGTGTCCACGATGATCTTGCGCCCGGTCAGGCCGGAATCGCCCTGGGGGCCGCCGATCACGAAGCGCCCGGTGGGATTGACCAGGATCTTGGTCTTGTCGTCGATCAGCTTCGCGTCCACCACCCGGTTGATGACGTGCTTGATGATATCCTTCTTAACTTTCTCCTCCTTGACCTCGGGATCATGCTGGGCCGAGATTACGATGGTATCCACCCTGGCAGGCTTGCCGTTGTCGTATTCCACCGTCACCTGGGATTTGCCGTCAGGACGCAGGTAATCCAGGGTCCCTTTCTTGCGGACCTCGCTCAGGCGTTTGGTCAGCTGATGGGCCAGCTGGATGGGCATGGGCATCAATTCCTGGGTATCGTTGCAGGCATAGCCGAACATCATTCCCTGGTCGCCGGCCCCGCCCACATCCACTCCCATGGCGATGTCCCCGGACTGCTCCTGGATGGAGGTCACCACCGCGCAGGACTCGTAGTCGAAGCCGGTCTTGGCGTCAGTATAACCGATGTCCTTGATGGTCTCCCGAATTATCTTGGGAAAGGGAATGTAGCAATTGGTGGATATCTCCCCGACCACCATTACCAGCCAGGTAGTGACCAGGGTCTCGCAGGCCACCCGGCCGTTGGGGTCCTGCTCCAGGATGGCGTCCAGGATGGCGTCCGATATCTGGTCGCAGACCTTGTCGGGATGGCCCTCGGTCACCGACTCCGAGCTGTAGAGGACTCTTTCTACCATTTGGTTTTCTCCTATAAATGATTGGTTTATTTATTCTACTTTACCTTTTTTGCATTGCAGACAATGTACTGAACTGTTTCATTTTCTTTGCCCGCCATTTCATGCAACATTTGCGTGTTTATGAATACGGGGGTGTCATATAACCCAGTGGTTGAAAACGAATAATTACATCCCCTGCTTACTTGCCGCAAACCCGTCTGGTAGCCGTATATGCCAATAATTATTACTTAACCCATTCCATGGGAACCCAGCCTGATTTACCAGTATTTTTACCTTCTAATATTCTTATTTCTCTTGCCCCCACAGAGCGGTCGATTATTAATACTCTGGTATTATTGGGCACAGAAAATATTTTACCAGCAGCAATAAGATTAGTAATGCCGTAAGTATCTTTTGATAACGAAGCATTAACAAAATCATCATAGGATGATTTATCAATGCATACATAAATAAAATTATTATTTTCTATGAATAAGTTAGATTCCTTACCTACGGAGCTATTTTGTGTGGGCTTTGATTTTGAAGTGGGTAAAAATATTGCGACAATAACAGATACAACAATGATAATGCCAAAAACGACCATACAACCAACGCAACCTTTACCAAGTTTTTTCCCCGTTTCTTTGGCATTTACTTGTTGTATTTTCTCTTGTGCTTCTAAACGTATTTTTTCTTCTTCGTAAATCTTCTGTTTTTCTTCGTTGCTTAACGGCATGGAGAACTCCTTTCATTGTGCGACTAACGTTTCCTATTGCTCAAACTTGCATCAACAATCTTAAATTGTGTCCCAACTTTTCGCACGTTCGCTGGACGGACATCTGTTAGACGGTACTTATTGGCAATAACTTTTAGTTTTCTCAATTTTTCTGGTGGTGCGTTGAAACTTCTCCCATACTTCTGGAGCAAACAATATTTGGTCCTCCAATAGACCTTTGCAAAATATCGATTGCGAATATTTTGAGGTATGCGTTTATAAGCACGCTCATCATTTTGAATGTTTGTTCGGTTGGATGTTTTGAGAACCAAGTCTTTCGCCCGGGTTGATACTTTGTGAACGGTTTTGAAAGCTCCTCGCCCGGAATAAGAAGCTCCGGGAAAAAGGAGTTGAATGATGACTGCCACTTCTCTATGCGGAAAAGTCTTTCGTTTTCTTATCCTTCGATAGTTGTCGAC